>Ga0213876_10000178_pt1 | contig 65721 bp, 52 predicted proteins | sample BarmaccomBMRX_R9_FD_160113 | JGI IMG/M metagenome (GOLD analysis project Ga0213876, IMG submission 160113) | Root-associated microbial communities from Barbacenia macrantha in rupestrian grasslands, the National Park of Serra do Cipo, Brazil - RX_R9 | ecosystem: Host-associated > Plants > Roots...
GAGGCGGACGCGGGCGATCGCCCCCTCCCGCTCCACCGAGCCGAGGTGGAGGGCGAAGGCGCGCATGAGGTGGTGGTAACGGGTCGGCGTTAGCGTCAGGCCGAAGGCGAAGCCGGCGAGCGGGGTGCCCGGTGGCCCGGCCGGATGCGTGAAGCGCCCGGCGCGGGCGAGCGCGGCGGCGGGGCTGTAGGCGTTGAAAGCCTCCGCTTCGCCGGCAAGCGCGGCGCGCACCCAATGCTGATGGAACGACGCGGTGCCGAACGGGCGGCCGTGCTCGCCATAGGCATGAACGTAGGCGGACCGGCCCATCGTCCATCCTTCGAACGCGGTGCCGAGGCGGAAGCCGCTGCCGGCGCGGACCACGGTGTCGGCCTCGGTGAGGCCAAGATCGTCGTGGAAGTTGATGATCGGCGGCAGGCAGGACTGGATCCGGTCGGCCAGCGCGTCCTCGGGCGGCGGCAGCGGCACGACCGTCACCGCCAGCGCCGGGATGCGCTTGCGCAGCGCCGCCGCGGCCGACCAGCCGACGATGCCGCCGCCGGCGACGAGGACGCGGCCGATGGGCGGCGCCGTCACGGTCACGCCGCCATCGGGCAGTAGCTGGCGATGCGGCCGAGATGGTCCGGCATCGCTTCGGCGGTCGCGCGCACCTCGGCGCGGAACGTCGCCATCGCCTTGAGCAGCGCGTCGGCCGGCGGCGCGTCGGCGCGCATGTCGTGGCCTTCGGGGATGACGCGCTGACCGAGGTAGACGGCGATCCAGCTCGCGTCGAGGAACACGCCCTCCCGATATTTCATTACCCGGCCGCGGCGACGGAACAGCTCCATCTTCTCCTTGAGCGTGTCCGGCACGTCCATCGTGCGGACATAGTTCCAGAAGTCGGAGTCGGTCCGCTCCGTGGCGTGGTAATGGAGGATCAGGAAGTCGCGGATGCGGTCATATTCGAGGTCGATCAGGCGGTTGAACTCGTCGCGCAGCAGCGGCGTGTCCGGCCCGTCGGGGAACAGCTCGAGCAGCAAGGTGATCGCGGCCTGGATCAGGTAGATGCTCGTCGATTCGAGCGGCTCGAGGAATCCGGAGGCGAGGCCGACGCCGACGACGTTGTGGACCCAGCTGCGCTCGCGCCGCCCCGCCTTGAACTTGAGCACGCGCGGCTCGGCGATCGGCTCGCCCTCGACGGCGGCGATCAGCGCCTCGGCGGCCTTGTCGTCCGACAGGAAGGCGCTCGGATAGACGTAGCCGTTGCCGGTGCGGTGCTGGAGCGGGATCCGCCAGCGCCAGCCCGATTCCATCGCGATGACGCCGGTATAGGGGGTCAGCGCCGTCGCGGTGCGGCACGGCATGGCGGTCGCGCGATCGTTGGGGAGCCAGCGCGACCAGTCCTGGAACGGCTCGCCCAGCGCGCGCCCGAGCAGCAGCGACACGAAGCCGGAGCCGTCGACGAACAGGTCGCCGCCGATCCGCTCGCCGCTGTCCAGCGTCAGCGCGGTGACGTCGCCGGTCCCGCCGTCGCGGTCGACGCCGACGATCCGGCCCTCGGTGCGGCGCACGCCCAGGCCCTCGGCGAGGCGGCGCAGATAGGGCGCGAACAAGGTGGCGTCGAACTGATAGGCATAACCGAAGGTCGAGGCGAGCTCGGCCGGATCGGCGGCGGGCAGGTCGAAGCGGCCGAGCCGGGCCATCATGCAGGCGAGCGAATAGTTTTCGAGGTCCGGCACGTCGTGGCCGGCCTGGCGGAGCCGGAGCCAGTAATGGTGGAAATCGGGCTCGCCCGCGCCGCGCCCGAATGTGCCGAACGGGTGGATGTAGCTGTCGCCGATCCGCGCCCAATTCTCGAAATCGATGCCGAGCTTGAAGGTGGCGCGGGTGGCGGCCATGAACTCCGCCTCGGGGATGCCGAGACGCTCGTTGAAGGCGCGGATGTGGGGCAGGGTGGCCTCGCCGACGCCGACGATACCGATGGCTTCCGATTCGACGAGATGCACGGCGCAGCGGGTCGGCAGCAGCTTGGCGAGCGCGGCCGCCGTCATCCACCCGGCGGTGCCGCCGCCGACGATGGTAACGTTCACTTTCCGCGCGGCGTCCGTCACCAGACCATGCCCCCGATGAGGCGGCGATGTTTAGGACCGGCCGCGGCGCCCGGTCAACGAAGCCTCCGCGCGCGCACGAAGGCGTCCGACGGCGCCAAGTGTTTGACGTTTTTGTTGCAAACGCGTCACAGGTTCGACCAATTTCGCCGAGTGCCGCGGCGGCTCCCGCCGGCGGCCTCTTGCTCCCGGATGAACGGCGCGGTATCGCACCGCGCAAAGAAGCCCGGTCGCGCGGCGTTTTGTTAGCGCTACCATAAGACCCGAGAAGGTCGGTAGGAGAGGGGAAGTCCATGGCTCTGTCAGCCCGCACGTCCGTTTGCGAGAGCGAGTTTACGAAGCGCGCGTCGCTGTTGCGCTCCGGTGCCTCGCTGCTGGCGGTCTGCGCCTTCGCCGCTTCCGCCCCGGCCTTCGCCCAGACGCCGACCTCGCCCGGGACCGCGGGCAATCCGGCCAGCACGTCGAACACGGCCGGCCAGACCCAGCAGTCGAACCAGAACAGCGCCCCCGAGGACCGCACCAGTCAGTCGACGACCCAGCCGGCGACTCCCGAGGACGAGGGCGCGATCGTCGTCACCGGCATCCGCCAGAGCCTGGCCAATTCGCAGAACATCAAGCGCAACGCCGATACGGTGGTCGACGCGATCACCGCCCAGGACATCGGCGCGCTGCCCGACCGCTCGGTGACCGAGGCGCTGCAGCGCGTGCCGGGCGTCTCGATCAACCGCTTCGCCGGCTCGAACGACCCCGATCACTTCTCGGTCGAGGGCTCGGGCGTGCAGATCCGCGGCCTCAACTTCGTCCGTTCCGAGTTCAACGGCCGCGACACCTTCTCCGCCGGCGTCGGCGGCCAGTCGATCAACTTCGCCGACGTGCCCTCGGAGCTGCTCGGCTCGGTCCAGGTCTACAAGAACACGACCGCCGACATGATCGAGGGCGGCCTCGCCGGCATCGTCAATCTGAACACCCGCCTGCCCTTCGACCGCAAGGGCCTGCATGTCGGCTTCGACATCGAGGCCAATTACACCGACATGCGCAAGAAGTGGACGCCGACGGGCTCGTTCCTGATCAGCGACACGTTCGACACCACGTTCGGCCAGGTCGGCCTGCTCGCCGACTTTTCCTATTCGCGGCTGATGAACCGTTCCGACGGCATCCAGGTCACCAACTTCCAGACCCGCAACGGCACCGTCGCCGCCGGCGCCAACGGCGGCGGCAACGTCTGCCGCAACGGCCTGCCCTCGAACAGCGACACGCAGCAATTTCCGGCGGGCTGCTCGACCACCGGCGCCGCCGGCGCGAACGGCTTTGCCGACCTGCTGCCGACGGCGTACGCGCCGCTCGGCGGCCAGTTCCGCACCCAGGATTACGACCACAAGCGCAAGGGCGTCGCCCTCGCCGGCCAGTGGCAGAGCCTCGACCGCCGCGCGACGCTGACGGCCCAGTTCCTGCGCACCGACTCGACCAATGCCTGGGGCGAGCACACGTTCGAGAGCGCGCCCGACCTGTCGGAGTACAACACCTATCCCAAGGGCTGCCGGCAGAACGGCAACGATCCCAACGGCCGGACCCGCGCCGAATGCCCGGTCGGCGGCTTCACCAACTATGTCTACGATTCGAACAACGTCTTCGAGAGCGGCTTCATCACCCAGCCGGGCAGCGGCTGGCGTAGCTTCACGAGCGGCCAGGCGACGTCGAACGTCCCGACCGGCGGCATGCAGCAGTCGCTGTCGCGGCGCCAGGTGCTCGACCATAACAAGGTCGACGACTTCGGCCTGAACTTCAAGTTCAACGCCACCGACCGGCTGTCGTTCAACTTCGACGCCGACTATGTCCGCGCCCGCCACGACAATCTCGACGTCAGCGTGTTCGGCTCGACCTTCGCCGACGAGGAGCTGGACCTGCGCGGCAACCTGCCGGTGGTGATCCCGCACAAGCCGCTCACCCTCGCCGCGACCTGGGCGACGCCGAACCCGCGCATCGCCGGCGAGACCGACGCCCAATATTTCGCCGACCCGAACGTCCAGTTCTGGCGCGCGGCGATGGACCATATCGAGCATTCGACCGGCCACGAATATGCGTTCCGCGGCGACGTCGCCTATGACGTCAACAACGACATTCCGTTCATCAAGCGCGTCAAGGCCGGCCTCCGCTTCGCCGACCGCAACGAGACGGTGCGCTACACCACCTACAATTGGGGCGCGATCAGCGAGGTCTGGTCCGGCTCCAACGACCCGGTCAGCGTCCAGCAGGGCGGATTGAGCAACGTCGCCTTCTTCAACTTCCCGAACTTCTTCCGGGGCGCGACGCCGGGTCCGGTCGGCGGCTATTATTATAACGGCGACCTGATCGGAAATTATGCGGGCGCGTCGAAATACTTCCAGTCGCTGAACGCGCTGTGGAGGTCCGGCAACAGCCAGGGGCAGGGCTGGGTCCCGCTGTCCCAGCGCGCCACGGCCATTCCGGGCACCGACTTCCTGCCGAGCGAGGTCCAGCCGACCCGGGAGCAGGATACCGAGGCCTATGCGATGCTGAACTTCGGGAAGGACGATCCGATCTTCGGCAACGTCCGCCTCGATGGCAATATCGGCCTGCGCTACGTCAGCAGCGACATCACCTCGGTGGGCGCCTTCCAGATCACCCGGCTGGGGCTGGGCGTGACCGACGTCTATGCGGTCCGTTGCGCCGCGCGGGTCCCGCCGCTCCCGGCGCCGCAGGTGCCCGTCATCCCCGGCGGGATCTGCACGATCGGCGCGGCCGCCTACGACCAGCTACGGACATTCGCGGACAACTCGACCCCTGTGCCGAGCATCGCCAAGAACAGCTATCACTATTTCCTGCCGAGCCTGAACCTGAAGTTCGGCATCACCCGCGACCTCATCTTGCGACTCGCCGGGTCGCGCGTCATCGCGCGCCCCGACCTGCAGAATATCCGCAACTTCCTCACGCTCGGCACCGACACCAGCAACGGCTTCCAGGTCCAGGCGACCGCCGGCAATCCGTACCTCAAGCCGGCGCTCGCCAATACCTTCGACGCCAGCCTCGAATGGTATTTCGCCCGGGTCGGCTCGCTGACCTTCAACGCCTTCTACAAGGACGTGAAGAACTTCTTCTATTCGAGCAGCACGCAGCGCGCGATCACCAGCAACGGCGTCACCGAGACCGTCTTCGTGCGCGGCCCTGCCAACTTCCCCGGACACGGCAAGATCAAGGGCTTCGAGCTCGCCTACCAGCAGACGTTCGACTTCCTGCCGAGCTTCCTGTCGGGCCTCGGCGTCAACGCCAATTATACGTACATCGAGAGCAAGGGCCTGCCGAACTCCTTCCTCTCGGGCGGCCTTCCGGCCAACACGTCGCCGATCGGCACGGGCTTCACCCTGCCGCTCGAGCAGCTGTCGAAGCACAACGTCAACGTCACCGTCTTCTACGAGAAGGGGCCGGTGTCGCTGCGCGCCGCCTACAATTGGCGCTCACGCTTCCTGCTGACCTCGGCCGACGTGATCTTTCCCTACGCGCCGATCTTCAACGAGGCGACCGGCACGCTCGACGCGTCGGCCTTCTTCACCGTGCGCAAGGGGATCAAGGTCGGCGTCCAGGGCGTGAACCTCCTGAACGAGGTCACCAAGACCTCGCAGATGTTCACCCTCTCCGGCCTCACCGGTCCGCGCTCCTATTTCGTCAACGACCGGCGCTTCTCGTTCATCCTTCGCGGCGACTTCTAGGGGCCGCCGCCCACGAGCCGTCCTCGGCCCCTTCCGCACCCGCGGAAGGGGCCTTTTTTTGCGCCTTCGCGAGGCCTAGCGTCGGCCCCGTGAAACCCGCCCCGCCGCCCGTCGAAGAGGCCGAAGCCGGCGATCCTGCCGCCTTTGCCGCCATCGTCGCGGCGGCGCGTCCGGTGGTGCTGCGCGGCGCCGTGAAGCACTGGCCGGCCGTGGGGGCGGCATCGCCGGGCGGGGCGGCAGCCGCCGCCTATCTCGCGCGCTTCGATCGCGGCGCGGCGGCGGAGGCGTTCGTCGCGCCGCCCGCGGCGGCGGGACGGTTCTTCTACGATGGCGCGCTTACCGGCTTCAATTTCGCGCGCCGGCCGGGGGCATTCGCGGCCATCGTCGCGGCCATCGCCGGGCTCGAAGGCCGCGCCGACGCGCCGTCCATCTACGTCGGCGCCGCGCCGGTGCCGGAGGTCGTGCCCGGTTTCGAGCGCGAGAACCCGCTGCCCCTGCTCGCCGGGCTCGGCGCGGTGCCGCGCATCTGGATCGGCACCGCCAGCATCGTCAGCACCCATTTCGACGAATCCGACAATCTCGCGTGCGTCGTCGCCGGCCGCCGCCGCTTCACCCTGTTTCCGCCGGAGCAGGTGGCGAACCTCTACGTCGGGCCCCTGGACTTCACGATGGCGGGCCAGCCGACCAGCATGGTGGACCTGCGCGCGCCAGATCTCGAACTCTATCCGCGCTTCGCGCGCGCGCTGGCCGCCGCCCGCATCGCCGAGTTGGAGCCGGGCGACGCGCTCTACGTGCCGGCCTTGTGGTGGCACAATGTCGAGGCGTCCTCGCCGTTCAACATCCTGGTCAACCATTGGTGGCGGGCGACGCCCGACGACGCCGGCTCGCCCTTCCTGGCGCTCGTCCATGCGATCCTGTCCGTCGCCGCGCTCCCGGAGGCGCAGCGGCGCGGCTGGCGCGCCAATTTCGACCAATTCGTCTTCCGCGACGGCGATGCCGATCCGGCTGCCCATCTGCCGGAGGCGCGGCGGGGCATCCTCGCCGCGCCGACGCCGGCGCTGCGCCGGCGCATCCGCCAGTTCATCCTCGCCATGCTGGGCAGACTCGCATGATCCCGACCCGCCGCGACCTCCTGTCGGCTGCCGCCGCGCTGGCGGTCACCGCGGCGGCGCCGGCGCCGCGTCGGGCGTTCGTCCGGCGCGCAGGCACGCAGTTCCGCCGCAGCGGCCATCGCTATCCGGTCGTCGGCGCGAACCTGTGGTATGCGGCGTGGCTCGGGGCGCCGGCGCCGCTCGGCGACCGCGGCCGGCTGCGCCGCGAGCTCGATCGGCTGGCGGCGCTCGGCGTCAACAACCTGCGCATCCTCGCCGGCGCCGAATTGTCCCCGCTGAAGAACTCGGTCACGCCCGCCTTCCGCTCGGCGAGGCCGCCGTACAACCAGGCGCTGCTCGAGGGCCTCGACTTCGCACTCGCCGAGCTCGGCCGGCGCGGCATGACGGCGGTGCTCTACCTCACCAATTTCTGGGAATGGTCGGGCGGGATGGTGACCTACCTCTCCTACGTCAACGGCGGCCGCTACGTGAACATGAACGACCCGGCCCACCCCTGGCCGGAATTCCCGGACTTCGCGAGCGGCTTCTACGGCAATCCGGCCGCGGTCGGCCTGTACCGCGACTATGTCCGCGCCGTCGTCGGGCGGACCAGCCGCGTCACCGGCCGCGCCTATCGCGACGAGCCGGCGATCATGGCCTGGCAGCTCGCCAACGAGCCGCGGCCGGGGGGAAGCGAGGCGGCCGGACGGCGGGCGATGCCGGCCTTCCAGGCCTGGATCCGGGATACGGCGCGGCTGATCAAGGCGCTCGATGGCAACCACCTCGTCTCGACGGGGGCGGAAGGTCTCAACTCCTGCCTCCAGGATGCCGCCTGCGTGCTCGCGGCGCACCGCAATCCGGAGATCGACTATCTGACCGCCCATGTCTGGCCGCTCAACTGGGGCTGGATCGACGCCAGGGACCTTGCCGGCACCTGGGCGGCGGGCGCCGACAGGTCGCGCGCCTACATCGCCGCCCACGCGGATTTCGCCCAGGCGCTCGGCAAGCCGCTGGTGATCGAGGAATTCGGCTATCCGCGCGACGGCGGCGCCTACGATCCGGGGACGCCGACGCACTGGAAGGACCGCTTCTACCGGCTCGTCTACGAGGCGGTCGAGGCTAGCGCGCGGGGCGGCGGGCCGATCGCCGGCGCCAATTTCTGGGCGTGGGGCGGGGAGGGGCGGGCGCCCCACCCGGACCACGCCTTCCGGCGCGGCGAGCGCGCCTGGCTGGGCGATCCGCCCCACGAGCCGCAGGGCTGGTACAGCGTCTTCGACCGCGACGAGACCACCAAGGCCGTCGTCCGCGACTATGCGAGTGCGATGCGCGGGAGCGCCGCTGCCGGTTGACGCCCGGTTAACCGTCTAACCTGAGCATTCGTCAACGCCTCGTCAGGCATGATGCGGTCGTGCGCCGCTCCCTGGCGCATGCGCAAGAACGGTGGTCCCATGTCGCTGCGCCGCACCCTCGCCTTCCTCGCGATCGCCCTTTCGGGCACTGCCGCCGCCGCGGCCGAGCCCGCGTGGCGCGTCACCGAAGCCGCCGGCAGCGTCGCTGTGCGCCAAGGGCCGCGACTCGTGCCGATACGCCGCGGCGCGACCCTCCACCCGGGATCCGTGGTGGAGACCGCCCCCGGCGCCCGCGCCGTGCTCGTGCGCGGCCAGGACTACGTCATTGTCTCGCCGCACACCCGGCTGCGCCTGCCCGAAGGCCGCGACGCGCGCGGCATCGTCCAGGTGATCGAGGATTACGGCCGCGCCTCGTTCCGCATCGAGAAGAAGGCGGCGCCCCATTTCGGCGTCCGCACCCCCTACCTCGTCGCCCTCGTGAAGGGGACGGTGTTCACCGTCTCCGTCGACGACGCCGGGGCTTCGGTGGCGGTCGACGAGGGGCGGGTCGAGGTCACGACGCCCACCGGCAGCATGCGCGAAATGGTGCTCCCGGGCCGCATCGGCACCGTCGCGGCGCGGTCCCCGGACAAGCTCGAAGTGGCCAATTTCACCCCCGCCGCCGGCGATACGCCGGACGCGAAGGCGAGAGGCGCCGCGGCGAAGGGCGAGGGTGCCGACGCCGCCGACGGCCGCGCCGGCGCCTCCGAATCCGATTCGTCCAGCAGCGCCGCGGACCATCGGGAAAGTGGCCCCACCGACAAGGCGGACGACAAAGGCGCCCGCGAGAAGCCGGACGACAAGGGTTCGGGCGACAAGGGCGTGGACGATAAGGGTCCGGGCGAAAAGGGTGCGGGCGACAAGGGTGCGGCCGACAGGGGCGCGGGCGACAAGCATGCCGACGCCCGTCCGGACGATCCGAAGTCCGACAAGGCCGCTGGCGAGGCTGCGGGCAACGGCTCCAAACATCTCTCGCCACCGTCCCCGCGGGTCGATCCCACGACGGTGATCCTCACCGTCGCCGGGCAGGAAGTCGCCGTTCCCACCAAGCACGCCACGAAGGATTTGCAGAGCCAGGCCCTCGCGCTGGCCAGCAACTCCAGCCATGGCAAGGGAAAGCCGGATGTGGGCGGTCCTCCCACCGGTCCCGGTCCCTCGGGGAACACGAACGGACCGGCCGGCAACGGCAATGGAAACGGCTCCAGCAACGGCAACGGTCCCGGCTCCAGCAACGGGAACGGCCCAGGCTCCAGCAACGGGAACGGCCCGGGTTCCAACAACGGGAACGGTCCCGGCTCCAGCAACGGTAACGGCCCAGGCTCCAGCAACGGGAACGGCCCGGGTTCCAACAACGGGAATGGTCCCAGCGGATCCGGCAACGGCAATGGCGGCGGCAATTCCGGGGCGGGCGGCTCCGGCAACGGCAACGGCAATGGCAATGGCGGTGGCAATTCCGGCAACGGCGGCGCTTCGACCCCTGTGCCGATACCGGCGTCCGCACCGGTTCCTGCCCCTGCGCCAGTGCCCACCCCTGCGCCCGCGCCGGTGCCCGCGCCGGCCCCGGTGCCGACGCCCGCGCCAGCTCCGGTTCCTACGCCGGCGCCAGCTCCGGTTCCTTCGCCCGCGCCGGACCCGGTCCCGGCGCCCTTGCCGTCGCCCGCTCCGACACCTGTGCCCGCGCCGGACCCGGCTCCGGCTCCGGCTCCGGCTCCCGCTCCGGCCCCCGCGCCCGCTCCTGCTCCCGCGCCTGCGCCTGATCCGGCTCCCGCGCCCGCACCTGCCCCTGCTCCGGCTCCCGCCCCGGCGCCTGCGCCTGCGCCCGCGCCGAAGCCGGTGCCGAAAACCTGCGTCCTCGGCCTTATCTGCTTGTGATGCCTAACGGTTTTTCAACCTTGCTGCAGTAGGTCCGGTGCTCCGGACGAAACGGAGCGAGGTTGGTCGTGGGGCGATGGCGCCGGTTGCTGTTGATTGGGGTCTGGCCGCTTGCCGGCGGCCTGTCGCCTCAGGTGCCGATGCTCGCCTATGACCCGAGCGTTTTCGACGGCGTCCAGCCGCAGCCCCTGCCGCCCCCGCCCCCGCAACCGCAGCGGCGGCCGGAGAAGCCGAGCTTCCGTCTGACCGTCGACTTCGCCGTCATCGCCGACAGCAACACGACCAACGGCACGCGCCTCAAGGAAGTGCCGGTGCTGGTCGGCGATGCCCGCATACCCCTGCCGCTCGACCCCCGGCTGCGCCAGAAGGGCGGCTTCGGCCGCAGCGCCGCGGTGAGCGCCAGCGCGAGCGTCCCCATTGCGCCCGCCGCCCGCCTGATCGCGTCCGCCGACGCTTCTTATGTCGATTATCCCGGCAGCTTCAGCGACGATGCCTGGGCATCGGCCTCGGCGGGGATCGAGCTCGGCCGCGGCCGGGGCCGCACGTCGCTGGAGGCGATGCTGTTCGACCGCTGGTACGCCCACGAATCGGCGATGGCGGGGTGGGGCCTGCGCGCATCCCACCGGCAGGACTTGGGACACGGCCAGACGCTCAGATTGCTCGCCGACGGAAGGATCTACCGCTCCGGCTACGGCCGCGCATTCGACGGCAAGCAGGGCAGCGTCTACCTCAGCTACGATGCGGTGCTCGATCCGACGCTGACCGCCTCGGCGAGCCTCTACGCCCGCCGCGACGCGCTGCGCGACCGCGCCTATGCCAGCAACGAGGTCGGGGGCTTCGCCAGCCTGTCCCATTATCTCGGTCCTGACCTGACCGCCTCGCTCTCCGTCGGCGTCGGCCGCGCGTGGTTCGACGCGCCGATCCCGCTCCTCGCCGACGATCCCCGCGCCGACTGGCGCCCGTTCGGCAGCCTTTCCCTCACCACCCGCCGCCCGCTGCTGTGGGGCTTCTATCCCTCGCTCACTTATTCCTACGGGCGGACGATGAGCAACTTGCCGTTCTACGAATCCGACCGGCACCGCCTCCGTCTCGGTATCGCCCGGACCTTCCAGTGAGGCTGCGGCGGCGCCTCGGTCCGCTCCTCCGCGCGGTCGTCGGCGGCGAGCGCCGGCTCGCGGTCCTCGTCGGCGCGGCCGTCGGCCTTGCGCTCCTGCTCTCCGGCCTCGGAGCCTCGTTCGAGAAATTGGGGAGCGATCTGCGCTCCGGCTTCGTCGCGCGTCCCGCCTCGGGCGAGGTCGCGATCGTCGAGATCGACGCCCGGAGCATCGCCGCCTTCGGGCGGTGGCCGTGGCCGCGCAGCGTGCACGGATCCATCGTCGACCGGCTACGCCAGGCAGGGGCGAGGCTGATCGCCTTCGACGTCGATTTCTCCGGCCGCTCGGACCCGAAGGAAGACGCCGTCTTCGCCGCCGCCCTCGTCCGCGCCGGCGGCACCGTCATGCTCCCGACCTTTCGGCAGGAGGCGGCCTTCGACACCGGCGGCACGGTCGAATCGGCACCGATCCCGCCGCTTGCCGATAATGCTTTCCTCGTCTCCGCGAACGTCCAGCCGGACCGCGACGGCAAGCTGCGGCGCATGCCCTACGCCGTCGCGATCCTCGGCGCGCCGCGGCCGTCGCTCTCCGCGATGATCGCCGAGCATCCCGGCAAGGCTTCCGACAGCTTCGCGGTCGACGTCCATATCGATCCCCAGACGCTGCCGCGCTACTCGGCCATCGATGTCGTCGCCGGCCGGGTCCCTCCCTCCGCCTTCACAGGCAAGCGCGTCATCATCGGCGGCACCGCCGTGGAGCTGGGCGACCGTTATTCCGTTCCCGGCTTCGATCTGCTGCCCGGCGTCGTCGTCCAGGCGATGGCGGCGGAGACGCTGCTCGGCGGCCGCGCCTTCCCGGAGATCTCCGCGGGCTGGCCGCTGCTGCTCGCGCTTCTGCTGCTCGGGATCGCGCTGACCCCCCGGCGCCACGCCTTACACCCGCCTTGCATCGCCGCGGCGTGCATCGTGCTGCTGTTCCTGCCGTCGGCGAGCGAGCGTTTCGCGGCGACAACGGTGGCGGTCGTGCCCGCGCTCGGGGCGCTGCTGTGCGGCGCGATCGCCGCCGCCGCGCACGTCTTCGCGGGGCGCTATCGCGAGCGCGGCCTCACCGATCGCGAGACCGGACTGCCCAACCTCGCGGCGCTGGTCGGCGATGCCGAGGCCGAGGAGCGGCTGACGATCGGCGCGCTGCGCATCGGCCGCGTGGCGGAGCGAGTCTCGAGCGGGGGCGGCGCGAAAGTTCGCGCGCGCATCCTGCGCCTTGCCGACCAGCTGGGCTTCGCGACGGGGGCCGAGCGGGTCTATCGCAGCGGCCCCGATACCCTCGTCTGGCGGATGGCCGAACCGTCGCCCGGCGAGGATTCCCTGGCGGGCATCGCCCATCTTCTCCGCGCGGCGGCCGCTAGCGAGGAAGGGGGCGAGCTCCAGCTCCATTTCGGCATCGCCTCCGGCGCCGCGTGCGAGGCGGCGGCCGTCGTGGCCAGCGCCGCCCTTGCCGCCGAGCGGGCGGCGGCGACGGGTGTGACCTCCCGCGAGTTCACCGCCGCCGACGCCGACCTCATGCGCCGCGACGAGGCGCTCCTGTCCCGGTTCGAGGCGGCATTGGCCGAGCGGCGCATCCACGGCGTCTACCAGCTCAAGCGGGACCTGCGCAGCGGCCGCGCCAAGGGCGTCGAAGCGCTGGCGCGGTGGCAGGATCCGGAGCTCGGCGCGATCCGGCCCGACATCTTCGTGGCGCTGCTGGAACGATATGGCGGCATTCTGGAGCTGACCGTGGCAATGCTCGGCGATGCGCTCGAGGCGGTAAAGGTCTGGAACGCGATCAGCCCTGGGTTCACCGTCGCGGTCAACCTTTCCGCGCTGCTCCTTCACGATGCCGCGGCGATGCTGCGCCTCCGCCAGATATTCCTCGACAGCGCAGTTCCCGCCGAGTGTCTGGTGATCGAGGTGACCGAGACGGCGGCGATGAGCGATCCGGCGGGGGCGATCGCCGCGCTGGATGCTTGGCGGTCACTCGGCGTCGGAGTCTCGATCGACGATTACGGCACGGGTCACAGCTCGCTCGCCTATCTCCACAGCCTGCCGGCGAGCGAGCTGAAGATCGACGGCAGCTTCGTCAGGGACCTCGCCACCGATTCACGCAGCGCGATCATGGTCCGCTCGACCGTGTCGATGGCGCACGAGCTCGGGCTCGAAGTCGTTGCCGAAGGGGTGGAGGATGCGGCGACGCTCGATCTGTTGCGGGCGATCGGTTGCGACGTGGCGCAGGGCTGGGCGATCGGCCGTCCGGTGCCGGCGGAGGATATCGCCGCCTTCCTCGCCGCAGAGGCCAAGGCGTCGCGCCGCGCCGGCTGAGCCTCAGCCGCGGCCGGTGACCAGCGGGCCGGCCGGCGGTGGAGCGAAATCGAGTGGCGCGACCGCCGCTCCCGGCGATCCGGCGGTCACCGAACGGTAGAGCGAGGCGCCGACCGGGCTGTAGGTCACCGCCTCCGTGACGAGCAACGTCGCGAAGATCGTGCCGATCCCCCAGCGCCACGCCGGGTGGATGCGGCCGGTGCGGCGGCGGTCTGCGATCACGCCCGCGGCCGGGAAGACCAGGCAGGCCGCGAACGCCGCTTCCCACGCCCAGGGCTGCAGCAAAGGCATCGGCAGCAGCCGCCCGAAGGCCGGACCGAGGAGCAGCGACATGCCGCAATAATGGAGGCGGCGGTGCCACGCCGTCTCCCGCCGCCTCAGGATCGCCGCGACGGTGAGGCCGATGAAGCCGAACAGGGTGACCGGATCGAAGACGAGGAACTGGAGCGGCCGGAAGAAGAAGGGCACCTGTCCGCGCCGCACCATCGCCACCGTCACCCAGCAGCCGAGCACCAGCATCGGCACCAGCCACGCGGCGCCGATCCAGCCGAGCTTGCGGTGAAGCGCCATCCGGTCGGTGGCGACGAACACGTTCTGGAGCAGGTAGAGCGTCACCCAGCCCATGAAGGTGATGGCGTGGGCGTGGACCAAAGGCGGCGAGTGGAAGGTCGATCGCCCCATCGCCAGCTGCAGCGAGAAGCCGGCCGCGACGGTGAGCGCCATGAGCATCGCCGCGCGCAGGAAGAAGCGGTCGTCCTTCGTCGCTTCGATCGGCCCGCCGGCTGCGAGTGTCGCCATGTCTCATCCCCCCCGGGTTGTGGGGCGGAAGCTATCGCAGGTGGGGTGGGGGAGCAACGGGGTGCTTATTCCTCCCCGGGGAATGGGGAGGGAGACCATGCTCCAGCATGGTGGAGGGGGCCCCACCTCTCCGCCGCACCTGACGCCGGGCCCCCTCCACCACGCCGCTTCGCGTCGCGGTCCCCTCCCCCTTTCCGGGGAGGAGCGAGAAGACAGGGGACAGTCAGATAGACTGTCCCCCTCATTCCGAGCCTACATCTTGTAGGTCGCCCGCGCGTAGAAGAAGGTGCCGGGGACGTCGTAGGTGGTCGGGTCCATATTGTTGAGGCCGCAGCTGAAGCACGCCGGCGGCGAGACGTTGAACAGGTTGTTCGCCCCGATCGCGAAGCCGAAGCCGCCGAGGCTCTTGCCTTCCCAGCGCAGCTGGATGTCGGTGTAGAGCCGGTGGCGCATCTTGTTGCCGTTCGGCTCGACCACGCCGGAAATGTAGCGGCCGGTCAGCGAGGCGGCGAAATCGCCCAGCGACCAGTCGAGCACGGCGTTCGACTTGAACTTGGGGAAGGCCTGGTCGGGGCTGCCCTGCTCCGTCCCTTCGCGCTTGATCCGCGTCGTCCCGTTGGTGGCGGGGACGGTGACGGCGTAGTGGAACAGGAAGGTGCTGTTCCACAGCAGGCCGAAGCGGCCGGCGCCGGTCTCGGCGGTGCGGGCGTTGAAGGTGACGTCGACGCCGTCGGTCTCGATGCTGGCGATGTTCTGGAGGAGGCCGCGGATCTGGGCGATCGCGCCCGAGGCGGTGCGGGTGATCGCGGCGCAGCTCAGCGCGTCCGCCGAGCTGGTGCAGCGGCCGAGCAGGGTCTCGGCGTCGATCGCCTGGATCGCCCCCTTCACCTTGTAGTGGAAGTAATTGCCCTCGAGCGTGACGCGCGGCAGCCAGCGCGGGCTGTAGACGCCGCCGAAGCCGTAGCTTTCCGACGTCTCGGCCTTGAGCGCCGGGTTGCCGCCGGTGATGACCGGGAGCTGCGGGTTGGCCTGGACGTAGCTGCCGTTCGACGGGACGCCCTGCGCGATGCAGTTGGTGCGGACCGCCGCGGGGATCTGGCCGCCGATGGCGGAGCAGGGATCGACGATCTCCTGGTCGAAGCGCGAGGGCGTGCCGAACAGCTCGCCGATCGAGGGCGCGCGGAAGCCCTGCGCCCAGCTGCCGCGGAACAGGAGGTCCTGGACGGGCTTCCAGTCGGCGCCCGCCTTGAACGTCGTCTTGCCGCCCGAGGTCGAATAATCGGAATAGCGGGCGGCGAAGGACAGTTCGAGCTTGTCGAAGAAGGGCGTCTTGGCCAGCAGCGGCGCGCGCAGCTCGCCATAGACTTCGTTGACGTCGAAGCTGCCGCGGGTCGGCAGCGCGGGAATGTCGGAGCCGAGGCCGGCGGCGACGACGGGATCGGGGTCGAAGCGGCCGCTCTGGTCGCGATGCTCGGCGCCCAGTGCGATGCCGAACGGGCCGCCCGGTAGGTCGAACAGCGCGCCGGTGACGTTGCCGCTGACGTCCCAGACCCGCTGCTTGCTGCTGTCGCGCTGGGTGAAGGCGACATAATCGATCATCGGCTGCGTGATCGAGCCCTGGCCGCCGAAGATGTTGAACGGGACGCAGGGCGCCGTGCAGGCCGCGAGCGGGCCGAGGGCGCGGGCGAGGTTGGCGGCGTTGACGTTGCCGTGCACCGTCTGCTTGGCCGTGTTGCGGCCCCACAGGCCGTTCACGTCCCAGTTCCAGGTGCGGCCGCCGATGTCGAACGCGCCGGCCAGGGTGGCGCTCGCATAATAGGTGTCGACCCGCTGGTCGTAGCGGCGCGGGCCGTTCTCGACGAAGCGGCGGCCGATGAAGGCGTAGTTGGACGCATCGAGCGTGCCGAACGGGTTGAACGGGTTGGTGGCTGAGATGGTGATCGTGTCGAGCAGGTTGCCGTTGCCGGCGTCGGGCCCGACGAACAAGGGCAGCGGCGCCGCCTGGTTCTTCGAATTGCGGCGGTTGTAGAGCGCCTTCACCGACAGCGAGATGCCGCCGCCGAAATCCTGGCGGAGGTTGGCGAAGGCGCCGTAGCGCTCGAGCGGCGTCTGGATGAAGTTATAGGGCGCGAAGTTGAACCGGTCGGCCGTCGTGAAGGCCTTGAAGTCGCTGTTCGGCCCGGTCGGGTTCGCCGGGTCGTAGCGCGGCCGGCCGGTGAGGACGGGACCCTTGAGGGTCAAATTCTGGCCGAGCACGATGAAGCGGCCGAGCGGCGTTCCCGAGCTGCACGAGGAGTCGCAGGCGGTGGTGCCGGGGGTCGGGAAGAGCGAGATCGAGCGGTCGCCCGAGCTGATCGCCTCCTGGCGCACCCAGTTGCCGCCGACGACGATGTCGGTGCCGCCGAAATGCGCGCCCCAGCTGCCCTGGACATTGTAGCCGGCGCCGTCGCCCTGGCCGAAGATGCCGGCCTGGGCCGAGAGCCGGAAGCCCTGCTGGCGCTTGCGGGTGATGATGTTGACGACGCCGGCGATGGCGTCGGAGCCGTAGACCGCCGAGGCGCCGTCCTGCAGCACCTCGATCCGGTCGATCATGCTCTCGGGGATCGAGTTCAGGTCGGTCGAGCCGGGGACGCCGCTCGCCGACGCGCCGTTCACGTAGCGCAACCCGTCGACGAGGACGAGGACGCGCTTCGAGCCGAGATACCGCAGGTCGATCTCGGCCGCGCCGGCGCCGACGCCGCCGCCGTCCGGCGGGTTGCCGAAATTGCCGCTGTTGTTGAACCGGCTGTTCAAGGCGCCGCCGGAGCTCGGCAGGCGCTGGAGGATCTCGGCGGTCGAGCTGAGGCCGGTGCGGGCGATGTCTTCGGAATCGACGAAGGTGACGGGCTGGTCCTGGCTCAGCGGGTCGCGGCGGATGCGCGAGCCGGTGATGACGATCGTGTTGTCGCCGCCGTTCTGACTGCCCTGCGCGGCGGCGGTCGCGGCATTGGGGCTGGGCTGGTCGGGGACCGGCTGGCCCTGGGCCAGGGCCGGTGCGGCGGCGGCGAGCGCGAGCGCGGCGACTCCTGAGCGGAGCGCGAGCGGAGTGGTGCTGGTCATCATCCAAGTCCCCTGTCTGCCGGCCGCCGCGACCACGAGGCGCCAGGCGGCCAGTATAGCTGCTACGCGGCCGAAATGAACCCCGCGCGGCCGAAGGTGGTGGCGAGAGTGCGGAGGTGTTGCTAGGGCGCCGCACACGGAGGCGCCGGTGCGTGAGCTGCTCGAAGGGATCGACACCGGCTACGAAGGCCGGTTCGACTTTCCGTCCGCCGCCGAGCCGCCGGCCGTTACCTACCTGCTCGCCTCGGTTCCTCGCGCCGGGAGCACCTTGTTCAGCCATATCCTGTGGCGGACCGGCTGCCTCGGCGCGCCGCTCGAATATCTGAACTTCGACCCCGCCGGACCCTATTTCTTCGCGGCGAATTCGGCCGATGCGCAGCGCGAGCTGTGGCGGTCGGTCCTGAAGCGGCGGACGTCGCCGAACGGCGTGTTCGGCCTCAAGGCGTTCCCGACCCAGCTCCAGGCGCTCCAGGCCCGCCATCCGGCGCTGCTCGCCGAGGTGCTGGCGACGATGCTGCCCCGCGCCGGCCCCCGCCGGCTGGTCTACCTGCGCCGCCGCGACCGGCTCGCCCAGACCGTCTCCCTCGCCCGCGCGGCCATGTCGGGCGTGTGGCGCAAGGAGCAGGAGGGGCGGGAGGCGGCGCCGCTCGTCTATTCCGACGAGGCGCTCGCGGCCGCCGAGCGCGGCATCGCCGTCCAGGAGGATCTGTGGGAGCGGATGTTCGGCGACCTCGCCCTCGAGCCGCTGCGCCTGTGGCACGAGGACGTCCTCGCCGATCCGGCCGCGGCGGCCGGGCGGGTCGCGGCCTATCTCGGCGTCGCCATCGATCCCGCCGCCGCCGTCGCCATCCCCGAGATCCGCAAACAGACGAGGGGGGACGCCGATGCCTGGGCGGAGCGCTACGCGGCGCGCGTCGAACGCACCGCGCGCGAAAAGGGGACACGTACTTTTTGACCAAAAAGTACGTGTCCCCATGCAGCGCCATTGTCGCTCGCACCCGCTCCTGTTAGCGCTACCAGCAGGAGAGATGCCGATGGATCCGACTCGCCGCCAGGCCCTCGCGCTGGGCGCCGCCGCCGCCGCCTTCCCCGCCACGGCCGCCTCGCTGCCCGCCACCCCCAAGCCGTCGCTGAACGCCCTCGCGCGGCGCGGCGGGCGGCGCTTCGGCTCGGCGGTCGGCACCGGCTGGCCGGGCCGCGGCGGCGGCGCCTTCGCCGACCCGCGCTACCGCCGCATCGTCGAGGGCGAATGCGGGCTGATCGTGCCGGAAAACGAATTGAAGTGGAGCTGGGTGCAGCCGCGGCCGGGCGTGTTCGACTTCGCCGCCGCCGACCGCCTCCTCGGCTGGGCGAGCGCGCACGGCATGGCGATGCGCGGCCACAATCTCGTCTGGCACCATCCGCATTGGTGGCCCGCCTGGGTCACCAGCCACGATTTCGGGGCCCGTCCCGCCAGCGAGGCCGAGCGCCTGCTCACGACCCACATCGACACCGTCTGCCGCCGCTACGGCGCCCGCATCGCGAGCTGGGACGTGATCAACGAGGCGGTCGACGCCGGCACCGGCGAGATGCGCGAGACCGTCTTCTCCCGCGCCATGGGCGGCCGCCCCGACGACGTGCTCGACCTTGCCTTCCGCACCGCCCGCGCCGCCGTCCCGCACTGCCAGCTCGTCTACAACGACTACATGTCGTGGGAGCCGGGCAACGAGAAGCACCGCGCCGGCGTGCTGCGCCTGCTCGAGCGCCTCAGGAAGCGCGGCACGCCGGTCGACGCCCTCGGCGTCCAGTCGCACATCGGCAGCGGCAACAATCCCGGCGACCCGTCGATCTTCGGCCCGCACGACGAAGGTGCCTGGCGCCGCTTCCTCGATGAGGTGACGGGGATGGGCTACCAGCTCCTCATCACCGAGTTCGACGTCAACGACCGCGGCATCGTCGGCGACGCCGCGGCGCGCGACCGTGCCGTCGCCGATTACGCCAAGGCCTATCTCGACCTCATGCTGTCCTACAGGCAGCTCGGCGACATCCTCGCCTGGGGCATGACCGACGACCGCTCCTGGCTACAGGAGCGGCCGGGGCGCGCCGACGGCCGGCCCAAGCGCCCGTGCCCCTACGACGCCCAGGGCAGGCCGAAGCCGCTGCGCGCCGCCATCGCCGCCGCGCTCGCCCACGCGCCGAGCCGGCACCGGGCCTGAGGTGGGGGGCTGAGCTGGCCCGGCTGCTCCCCTTCCTCCTCCTGCTGCTCGCTGCCTGGCCGGCGGCGGCTCAGACGGTGTCGGAGCGCGCGGCCCCCGGCGCGGTGCGGCTGATCCGGCAGGGCAGGCCGCTCGCCACCCTCATCGATCCGGCGGACGACCCGGCCGTCCAGCACGCCGCCCGCGACCTTGCCGCCGACTTCGGCCGGGTGAGCGGCACCGAAGCGCGGCTGCTCAGCGCACCGGAGCCGGGAATGGCGGTGATCGCCGGCACGATCGGCAAGAGCGCGCCGATCGACCGCCTGGTCCGCGCGCGCAAGCTCGACCCCAGCGGCGTCGTGGGCCGCTGGGAAGCCTATGTCCTGCAGGTCGTCGAGCGCCCGTTTCCGGGCACAGCCCGCGCCCTCGTCATCGCCGGCGCGGATCGGCGCGGCACGGTCTTCGGCATTTACGACCTGTCGCAGCGGATCGGCGTCTCGCCCTGGTATTGGTGGGCCGACGTCGCGCCCCGCCGCCACGCCCATCTCTATGCTGCGCCCGGCCGCACCGTGGAGGCGCCGGCGGTCAAATATCGCGGCATCTTCCTGAACGACGAGGAGCCGGCGCTCGGCGGCTGGGCGAGGAGGAGCTTCGGCGGGCTCAACCACGAATTCTACGCCCGCGTCTTCGAGCTGATCCTGCGCCAGCGCGGCAACCTCCTGTGGCCGGCCATGTGGGGGAAGAGCTTCTTCGAGGACGATCCGGAGAATGCGCGGCTCGCCAACGCGATGGGCGTCATCGTCTCCACCTCGCACCACGAGCCGCTGATGCGCGCCCAGCAGGACTGGCACACCCATGACGGCGGCGCCTGGGACTACCGGACGAATGCCGAGCGCCTTCGCGCCTTCTGGCGGGAGGGGGTAACGCGCACCAACGGCATGGACCGGCTCGTCACCGTCGGCATGCGCGGCGACGGCGACGAGCCGATGACGCAGGGCACGGCGACCAGGCTCCTCGAGACGATCGTCGCCGACCAGCGCCGCATCGTCGCCGAGGCGACCGGCCGCCCCGCCGCCGAGACCCCGCAGGTCTGGGCGCTCTACAAGGAGGTGCAGGATTATTACGACGCCGGCATGCGGGTGCCCGACGACGTCACCCTGCTCTTCTCCGACGACAATTGGGGCAACATCCGCCGCCTGCCGGAGGCCGGACAAACCCGCGCCGGCGGCTACGGCGTCTATTATCATTTCGATTATGTCGGCGATCCCAGGAACTACAAATGGATCGACACGATCCAGCTGGGCCGCGTCGCCGAGCAGCTGCGCCTTGCTTACGATCATGGTGCCCGCCAGCTGTGGATCGCCAATGTCGGCGACCTGAAGCCGCTCGAGCTGCCGACCAGCTTCTTTCTCGATTACGCGTGGAATCCCGAGGCGTGGCCGCTGGAGCGCACGGTGGACTACCCGGTCGATTGGGCGGCGCGCCAGTTCGGCCCCGCGCCCGCCCGCGCCATCGGCGCGATCCTCACCCGCTACGGCAACCTCGCGGCGCGGCGGAAGCCGGAATTGCTCGCGTCCGACACCTACAGCCTCGCCGAATGGGATCGCGTCGCCGGCGAATGGGAGGCGCTGGAGCTCGACACTGAAACCCTGGGCCGCGCCCTCCCGGCCCGCGACCGCGACGCCTGGCTTGAGCTGGGGCTGCACAAGGTGATGGCGTTCGCCAACCTGCACGCTTTGTACCGCACGGTCGCCTACAACCGTGCGCATGCGGCCGAGGGGCTCGCCGACTCGGATGCGTTCGCCGATGAAGCGCGCCGCCGTTTCGCCCGCGATGCCGAGCTGCGCGGCCTCTACGAGAGCGCCGCCGGGGGCAAGTGGGCCGGCATGATGGCGCAGACCCATATCGGCTATACCGGCTGGCAGCAGCCCGACCGCGACGTCATGCCGGAGGTGCGGACGCTTGCCGGTCCCGGCAGACCGGTCCCGCCGCCGGAGCCGATCCGCTGGAACGCCGTGGGCGTCGCGGCCGCCCATTTCACGAAGGCCACGCCGGCCGGCGGCCTCGCCTGGCGCACCCTCCCGAACCTCGGCCGCACCGGCGCCGCCGTCGCCGCCTTCCCGATGACGGCCTCCCCGCCGGAGCCGGGGCAGGGGCCGCGCCTCGATTACGATGTATCCATCCCCAAAGCCGGCGACGTGACCCTGGACGTCGAGACGGCGCCGGATCTCGACGTCTCCGGCAGCGGCCGGCTGCGCTATGCGATCGCCCTCGACAACGAGGCGCCGCAGGTGGTGAACCTGCTCGCCGGCGAGACGGCGGCGACATGGGCGAAGGCGGTGGCCGAGAATGTGCGGCGCGGCGTCACCCGTCACCGGGTCGACGCGCCCGGCCGCCACGTCGTCCACATCTGGGCGGTCGACCCGCAGGTCGTCTTCGAGCGGCTCGTCGCCGCCTGGGGGCCGCTGCCGCCAAACTCGCTCGGGCCGCCGGAGGAAAGACGATGATGCGACGGGTTGTGGTCCTCCTGCTCGCCGCCGCGGTCCCCGTCGCCGCGGGCGCGCAGGACCTGAAGATCAACGACAAGGGCTATTTCGCGCGGCCCGGCCTCAACGTCATGGTCTTCTCGGATTATTATCCCGAAGGCCACCAGACCGGCGTCACCATCGTCCAGCACGGCACCCGCGTCGCCGCCAACGGCGATCTGCGCCTCGATCCGTCGCCCGGCCAGTGGTCGCCGCTGCCGGTGACGGTGGCGCGCACGGTCGATGCCAAGGCAGGGACGATCAGCCAGACCCTCGCTTACCCGAACCCCAAGACCGACGGCCACGGCTTCAATCCGGTCTTCTACCCGAAGCTCGACCTTAGCTACCGCGTCACCGTCACCGCGCTGCCGGGCAATGCCTTTCGGATCGTCGTCGATCTCGACAAGCCGCTGCCGCCGCAATTCGTCGGCCGCGTCGGCTTCAACCTCGAGCTGTTCCCCGGGCTGCTGTTCGGCAAGTCCTGGCTGCTGGACGGCGCCTCCGGCCTCTTCCCGCGCCAGCCGGTGGGGCCGATGGTGAAGAGCGCCGGCCTGGCCATCGCGACGCCGCGCAACGCCCAGCCGAATGGCCCCGTGCCGCCGCCCAACGGCGAGCCGCTGACCGCGCCGCTCGGCACCGGCCGCACCCTCATCGTCGCGCCGGAGGACCCGAAGCTCAGGATGACGATCGAGAGCCGCTCCGGCGCGCTGGAGCTGCTCGACGGCCGTTCGAACCACAATAACGGCTGGTTCATCGTCCGCGGACTCGTCCCCGCCGGCGCGAGCGCCCACGCCATCGAGTGGGTCGTCACGCCGAACGTCGTCGAGGGCTGGAAGGCGGAGCCGGTCATCCAGGTCTCGCAGCTGGGCTACGCGCCGGCGCAGCCGAAGAAGGCGGTGATCGAGCTCGATCCGGCCGACCGCGACGTGAAGCGCGTGCGGTTGATGAAGCTCACCGAAGCCGGGCCGCGCGAGGTGCTCGCCGGCGTGCCCGAGCGCTGGGGCAACTTCCTGCGCTCCACTTACTATACGTTCGACTTCTCGCGGATCGCCGAGCCCGGCATGTACGAACTCGCTTATGGGGACAGGCTGAGCGAGCCGTTCCGCATCGCCGCCGACGTCTACGCGAGGGGCGCCTGGCAGCCGACGCTCGAATATTTCCTGCCCGTCCAGATGTGCCACATGCGGGTGAACGAGAAATACCGCGTCTGGCACGGCCTCGACCATGTCGACGACGCCCGCATGGCGCCGGTGAACCTCAACCATTTCGACGGGTACGCGCAGGGGCCGTCGACGCTGACGAAGTTCAAGCCGGGCGCGCACGTCCCCGGCCTCGACGCCGGCGGCTGGCACGATGCGGGCGACTACGACCTGCGGGTCGAATCGCAGATCGGCACCGTCTGGCTGCTCGCCAAGATGGTCGAGGAATTCGGCCTCGACTACGATGCGACCACCATCGACCAGGTCCGCAAGGTCGTCGAGATCCACCAGCCGGACGGCAGGAACGACGCCCTCCAGCAGATCGAGCACGGCCTGCTCTCGATCCTCGGCGGCTACCGCGCCATGGGCCGGGTCTATCGCGGCATCCAGGACGTGTCGCTCAGGCAGTACGTCATGCTCGGCGAGGCCGCGAACGCGACCGACAATGTGCCGATGAAGCGGGTCGAGGGCCTCGGCGTCGACGCCAACGGCCATCCCATCGTCGCCGACGACCGCTGGGTGTTCACCGAAATCAACCCGAAGCGCGAGCTCTACGTCGCCGGCGGCCTCGCCGCCGCCGCGCGCGCCTTGAAGGCGAGCAACCCGAAGCTGGCGGCCGAGGCGCTGGCGGCAGCGCGCCACCTCTATGCCGGCGCGATCGACCGGACCGACGATGCCGGCATGCGGGTGTTCGCGACCGCCGAGCTGCTCCATGCCACGGGCGATGCGGCGCTGGCCCGCCGCCTCGTCGCGATGGAGCCTGCGATCCTCGCCCACGTCGGCGACACCGGGTGGGCGATCGCGCCGGTCCTGCAGATGATATCCGATTCAGGTTTCAAGTCTCGCCTCGCGGTCGCCGTCGCCGCCTACCAGGCGCAGCAGCGCGAGAACGCCCGCACCGATTCCCCCTATGGTGTGCCCTACAAGCCCGACATCTGGGGCGCCGGCTGGGACATCCAGGAACGCGGCGTCCGGCAATATTTCTTCCACAAGGGCTGGCCCGAGGCGACGCCGGTGGAGAGCTGGGTCAACGCGCTGAACTTCGTCCTCGGCGTCCATCCGGGCGCGAACAATGAGAGCTTCGCCTCCGGCGTCGGCGCCCACAGCGCGACCATCGCCTACGGCTTCAACCGTGCCGACTGGTCCTACGTCCCCGGCGGCGTCGTCTCCGGCACCGCCCTCATCCGCCCGGGCCGGGAGACCGCGTCCTCGTCGAAGTCTGGGCCGCATTTCACGATGCCCCTCCCGAGGGACGGCAGGGCTGGTACGCCCGCGCCGCACCCATGCCCGACGTGCCCGTCGGGGCGGCAATTGCCCGTATCGGAGCCGGCAAGCCGTTCCGGGTCGGGAGCGCCATTCGGTTCACGGCGTCGGAGCAAGGGCCGCTGAGCGTGCGGCTCAACGTTCCGGCGGGTCTCGAATCGCGCTTTCCGCAATTGTTCGGGGTATGGGCGCGAGACTCCCGGATTGCCTGGGAGGGCGCATCGTCGGATCGGCCGGGACCGCCGACCGCTGTTCCACCGGCAACCGGAAAGACCGCCGGTATCGCCAGCGCCGGTTCGGCGGGTGACAAGCATCGCCGTGTGGCGGGCAGCCGATGGTCGCTCGCCGGTGGCGGTGCGCTCTGCCTGATCGTCGCGCTCGGCTTCGGCATCGTCTGGCACAACGGCGCTCGCCGCCGCCGTGTCAGGCGCACGGCGCGCTTGGTGAATGTGTCGGCCACGCTGAAGCGGGAGCTCGCGTTGCCGTCGGAGGCGGGGGATTTCGTCGTCCAGGGGCCGCTGGTTTCGATCTGTGCGCGGCTGGAGCGGGGAGGGGAGGCGCCGCGGCATGGCTGACAAAAGCGGCATCACCATCGCTTCCCTCCTTCCCGCGGACCTCCATCTGGACGATCTCGTGAAGGAGCATGTCTGCGGCGAGCCCGGTCGCAAGCCGATGACGCTCGCCTGGGACCTGGTGGGCTCCGAGGTGCGCGGCGCCCTCCGGTCGGTGCTCGACTGCAACCTTCTCGAGCTGCTCGCCGAGGGCTGGGTGAAGTTCCGCGAGCTGCAGGATTATGCCGATCCCGCCAGGCACCCGCCCGACGAGCGCGCCGTGGTCCATGTCGGCAAGCATGATTTCGTGCGGGAGGTGCACCCGGTGGTGTCGGTGACGGTGGCGGGTCGCCAGTGCCCGGACCTCCGCTTCACGGTGCGGCTCACGGGAAGCTTCAGCGGCCTCGCTCTGGCCGTGCAGGGCGGCGCGATCACCGGCGGCACCGCCGGGGATGTCCACGTCTCCGCGCAGCTGCGCTACGGCGCGGCCGAGCTCCACAAGGCGAGGGAATCGCGCAAGGGGGCGCTGCCGGGCACGTTCCGCTTCGATCCGCCGATCCCCATACCGCGCCGCGGCTAGCCGATATCGGCGAGCGCCACGCACTTGGTCGCGCGCGCGGAGGGCCGTCACCCGCGCTCTCCGCGTCAACCCAATCTTCCGCTGGGCCTGCGCCGGCCACGAAGTTGAATTGGGCTTCAAGTTCCGCGCGTCGGCCTATCGAGAAGCGGCCGTCGGCACCTGGCTCTCGAGCGCGGTCGGTGATCCCCGGGCGAAGGTGTAACCCGGATCAGCCCTCAGATGACCGCGAACGAACCGGCAATGACACGGCGGGGGCGCGGCAACGACCCGGTACGCACCCGGCATCGACCCGACATGCGACCGGTCGCGACGCGACACCCGAGCCGAAGAAGGGGGTTCAAACGTTCCCTCGTCCGGCTGTCAGATCGGCCTGATTCTACTTGGATTCGCCCTATGTATCGGCTATGTTTCATAATGCGGCCACGGCTGCGGCTCTTTGACATCGTGAGGCAGGAGGAAGCGACTCGGGCGTCCGCAGCCTGATCGTCCGTGAGGCTCTGATCGGAAAAAGCGATCGAAAAGGCCCCCATTGATCGATCGGATTTTCTTAAACGCGAAAGTTCGAAACTTCCGCGCCTTCGGGGCCGCCGCGCCTAGCGGATCTGGCTCAGCTCCACCCCCTTGGTCTCGCTCGCGAGCAGGGCGGTGACGCCGCTGATCGCGCAGGCGAGGCCGACATAAGCGGATACCGCGAGGGTCGAGCGGGTCTGCTGGTAGAGCCAGATCGCGACGATCGGCGCGAGGGATCCGGCCAAGATCGACGTGAGCTGGTAGGCGATGGACACGCCCGAATAACGGTAGCGCGTGGGGAAGAGCTCGGTGATGAATGCCGCCTGCGGCCCGTACATCGCCCCGTGAAGGATGAGGGCGACGGTGATCGCCACCACGATCACGGCCATCTCACCACTTGCCAGCATCGGCAGGAATGCGAAGCTGAAAACGGCGAGGCCGAGGCCTCCGAAGGCATAGACGGGGCGGCGGCCGACGCGGTCGGAAAGGCGGCCGAGCAGAGGGATGATGACGAAGTGGATCGCGGCGCCGAGAAGCGTCGCGTTGAGCGCGGAGCTGCGACTGAGATGCTGCGTCTCCGTCAGGTAGACCACCGAATAGGCGGTGATGATGTAGTAGCTGATGTTTTCGCCGAGCCTCAGGCCCGCGCCTGTGGCCATGGCTCGCGGCTGCTCCCTCAGCACATCGAGGGCCGGAAGCTTTGGCGGCGCCTCGCCCGCCTCCGCCTCGAAGGCGGGGCTTTCCGCGACCGAGGTGCGTATCCACCAGCCGATCGCGACCAGGACGAGGGAAAGCAGGAACGGCACGCGCCAGCCCCAGTCGGCGAAGGCCGCGTCGCTCTGCACGGCCGCGATAAGCGCCAAGACGCCGACCGCGATCAGGTTGCCGGCAGGCACGCCCGCTTGCGGCCAGCTCGCCCAGAAGCCGCGCCGCCGCGCGTCCGCATGCTCGGCCGCCAGGAGCACGGCGCCGCCCCATTCGCCACCGACCGCAAAGCCCTGCACGAGCCTCAGCGCCACCAGAGCCAGGGGCGCCCAGATGCCGACCTGCTGGTAGGTGGGGAGGAACCCGATGAGCGTTGTGGAAAGGCCCATCAGCACGAGGCTCACCATCAGCAGGCGCTTGCGCCCGATTCTGTCGCCGAAATGGCCGAAAACGATGCCACCCACCGGCCGGGCCACGAAGCCGAGTGCGTAGGTCGTGAAGGCGAGGAGGGTTCCGATGGCCGGGTCGAACCTGGGGAAGAAGAGGCGGTTGAAGACCAAAGCCGCAGCGTAGTTGTAGAGGAAGAAATCGTACCATTCGATGGTGGTGCCGATCAGGCTCGCGAGCACCACCCGCTTGAGGTGGCCCCCGTCCCAGATGCCCGCGCCGCCCGTTGCCATCGGCCACTCCCACTGCTTGTCCCCGGGGGAGCTTAGCCGCAACGCCCGCCGCCGCGCCAGAACTTGAAGCGCTGGCGGAGCGGGCGTAGCCGGAACGGCATGCGCATCCTGCTCCGGCTCGCCCCGCTCCTGCTCCTCGCCGCCTCCGCCGCCGCCCAGCCCGACGCCGAGCTCGCCCGCCTGCGCGCGGAGGCGGCGCGGGTGACGATCGTGCGCGACGATTGGGGGATCGCCCACGTCCACGGCGGCAGCGACGCCGACGCCGTCTTCGGCATGATCTATGCTCAGGCCGAGGACGACTTCGATCGCGTCGAGGCCAACTACCTGACCGCGCTCGGCCGCACCGCCGAGGCGGAGGGCGAGGCGGCGTTGTGGGCCGACCTGCGCGCCCGGCTCTACATGCAGCCGGACTTCCTGCGCGAGCGCTACGCGGCGAGCCCCGCCTGGCTCAGGCGCCTGATGGACGCCTGGGCCGACGGCCTGAACTTCTACCTCGCCACCCACCCCGATGTGCGCCCGCGCGCGATCCGCCGCTTCGAGCCGTGGATGGCGCTCTCCTTCACCGAGGGCTCGATCGGCGGCGACATCGAGCGGATCGACCTGAAGCGATTGGAAGCCTTCTATGGCGGCGGCGGTCAGCGGCTCGCGGCCGCCTCGCCGGCCGCCGACCCCGAGCCGCGCGGCTCGAACGGCATCGCCGTCGCGCCGAAGAACACGCGCGGCGGCCATGCCCTCCTCCTCATCAACCCGCACACCAGCTTCTTCTTCCGCTCCGAGCAGCAGGTGACGAGCGACGAGGGCCTCGACGCCTATGGCGCGGCGACCTGGGGCCAGTTCTTCATCTACCAGGGCTTCAACCGCCACGCCGGCTGGATGCACACTTCGAGCGGCGTCGACAGCGTCGACGAGTTCGCGGAGACGATCGTCCGCCGGGGCGGCCGCCTGTTCTACAAATATGGCGCCGAAGAGCGGCCGGTGCTGGTCTCGACGGTGAGCGTCCCGTACCGCGCCGCCGACGGATCGATGAAAAGCCGCGGCTTCACCGTCTACCGCACCCATCACGGCCCGATCGTCCGCGCGGAGGGCGGCAAGTGGATCGCCTTCGCGATGATGCACAAGCCGGTCGAGGCGCTGGAGCAGTCGTTCCTCCGTACCCGCGCCCGCGACCTCGCCGAGTTCACCCGCGTCGCCGAGCGCAAGGCGAACAGCTCCAACAATACGCTGTTCGCCGACGACAAGGGCGAGATCGCCTATCTCCACCCGCAGTTCGTCCCGGTCCGCGACGACCGTTTCGACTATACGAAACCGGTCGACGGCAGCGATCCGCGCACCGACTGGCACGGCTTCCATGCGCTCGCGACGACGCCGCACGCCGTCAATCCGGCCGCCGGCTGGGTGCAGAACACCAACAACGCGCCGTGGAACGCCGGGGGCGTCGGCAGCATCCCGGCGGCGCGCTTCCCCCGTTACATGGATACGGCGGGGGAGAGCCCGCGCGGGCTCCACGCCCTGCGGGTGCTCGCAGGCCGGCGCGACTTCACCCTGGAGAGCCTGCGCGCCGCCGCCTACGATTCCTATCTCACCGCCTTCGCGCGGCTGGTTCCCGGGCTGTTGCGGGCGTGGGATGCGGCGCCGGACGCGCGGCTGGCGGCGCAGGTCGAGGCGCTGCGCCGCTGGGATTATCGCTGGGGCGTCGATTCGGTGCCGACGTCGCTGGCGGTCTTCTGGGGCGAGGAGATGGTGAAGCGCGTCTCGGGCGGCCAGTTCCTCGCCGGCATGACGACCTACGACCGCATCGACGCCGCGCCCGGCGCGGTGAAGCTCGCCGCCCTCGCCGCCGCGTCGGAGCGGCTGGCGCGCGAATTCGGTCGCTGGCAGGTGCCGTGGGGCGAGATCAACCGCTTCCAGCGGCTGACCGGCGACATCGTTCATCCTTTCTCGGACAGCGGGCCGAGCATCCCCGTCGGCTTCACCTCCGCCCGCTGGGGATCGCTCGCCTCGTTCGGCGCGGGGCCCAAGCCGGGCACCCGCCGCTGGTACGGCACGAGCGGCAACAGCTTCGTCGCCGTCGTCGAGTTCGGCCCGCGCGTCCGCGCCCGCGCCGTCACCGCCGGGGGCGAGAGCGGCCATCCCGGCTCGCCGCATTTCAACGACGAGGCCCAGCGCTACGCCACCGGCGACCTGCGCGAAATCTACTTCTGGTCCGACCAGCTCAACGGGCACATCGAGCGGACCTACCGGCCGGGGGAGTAAGCTCGTCCTCGGGACGGGGAGAGCTACGCCGCCATCTCGTCGGTCGCGCGGACGAGGCCGTCGAGGATGCCGGGCTCGCTGAAGCTGTGTCCGGCGTCGGGAACGATCCGCAGGTCCGCCTGCGGCCAGGCGCGGTGGAGGTCCCAGGCGGCGCGCGGCGGCGTGCAGATGTCGTAACGGCCCTGGACGACGATGCCGGGAATGTCGCCGAGGCGCGCGGCGTCGCGCAAAAGCTGACCCTCCGCGAGCCAGCCGCCATGGGCCATGTAGTGGTTCTCGATGCGGGCGATGGCGACGGCGTGGGCGTCCTCGGTCGATTCGGCGACCAGGGCTGGATTGGGAAGCAGCGTGACGACCTCCGCTTCCCAGCGGCTCCACGCCTTGGCCGCTTCGACGCGGACGGCCGGGTCCGGATCGTCGAGGCGGCGGCCGTAAGCCGCGACGAGGTCGTCGCGCTCGGCTCCGGGAATCGGCGCGACGAACGCGTCCCACTTGTCGGGGAAGACCTGCGAGGCGCCCCCCGGCCGGTACAGCCAGTCCACTTCGTAGGGCAGGAAGGTGAAGATGCCGCGCAGGATGAGTCCGGTCACGCGCTCCGGATGCGCCTGCGCATAAGCGAGAGCGAGTGTCGAGCCCCACGATCCACCGAAGACCAGCCAGCGCTCGACCCCGACCAGCGCGCGCAGGCGCTCGATGTCGTCGACGAGGTGCCAGGTGGTGTTGGCGGCGAGGCTCGCATGCGGCGTCGAGCGGCCGCAACCGCGCTGGTCGAACAGCAGCAGATTGTACCGCGCCGGGTCGAACAGCCGGCGGTGATCCGGGCTGCAGCCGGCGCCCGGCCCTCCATGGAGGAACACCGCCGGCTTGCCGTCGGGATTGCCGCACAGCTCCCAGCAGACCCTGTGGCCGTCGCCCACGTCCAGATGGCCGGAACGGTATGGCGCGATCGGCGGATAAAGGCCCCGGCGTTCGTTGATGTCGGTCACGGTACCCCCACGTCACCCCGGGCTTGGTCCGGGGCCCACCTTTTTGGGACGGTCGCGCTCAGAAGGAAAGGTGGATGCCGAACCTACAGCCTCGGCGATGTCCTAGAAGCTCATGTCGTCGTAGACGCGCGAGACGTCGCCGGCCCATTCGCCGCGATAGCGGTCGAGCAGCATCTCCGCCGGCGTCTTGCCGCGCGCGAGGATCTCGCGGAGCGGGTCGAGGAAGCCGCTTTCATTCTCTCCGATCGAGTTGAGCCGTGCCCGCGCCCTGAGGCCGGCATCGGCGAGGTCCAGGACCCGCCGGCCGAGATCGCGCAGGCTCTCGCCCGCCGGCGTCCGCGCCTGGAGGCCGAGCCGCGGCACGTCGTCGCGCAGCCGCTGGCGCTCCTCGAGCGACCAGTGCCGGACTTCGTCCCACGCCGCGTCGAGCGCCCCCTGGTCGTAGAGGAGGCCGACCCACAAGGCCGGCAGCGCGCAGATGCGGCTCCACGGGCCGCCGTCGGCGCCGCGCATCTCGAGGAAGCTCTTGAGCCGCACCTCGGGAAAGGCGGTCGAGAGATGGTCGACCCAGTCCGACAGGCGCGGCTTCTCGCCGGGGAGCGCCTCCAGGCGGCCCTCGAGGAAGTCGCGGAAGGAGAGGCCGGCGGCGTCGATGTAGCGGCCGTCGCGGTAGACGAAGTACATCGGCACATCGAGGGCATAGTCGCAATACCGCTCGTAGCCGAAGCCGTCCTCGAACACGAACGGCAGCATGCCGGTGCGGTGCGGATCGGTGTCCGACCAGATGTGGCTGCGGAAGGAGAGGAAGCCGTTCGGCCTGCCTTCCGTGAACGGCGAGTTGGCGAACAGGGCGGTGGCGAGCGGCTGCAGAGCGAGGCCGACGCGGAACTTGCGCGCCATGTCCGCCTCGGACGCGTAATCGAGGTTTACCTGGATCGTGCAGGTGCGCAGCATCATGTCGAGGCCGAGGCCGCCGACGCGCGGCATGTGGCGCAGCATGATCGCGTAACGGCCCTTGGGCATGCGCGGCAGCTCGTCGCGCGCCTTGTCCGGCCACATGCCGAGGCCGAGGAAGCCGACCCCGAGCCGATCGCCGACCGCCTTGACCTGGCGCAGGTGGCGCCCGGCCTCGGCGCAGGTCTGGTGGAGATGATCCAGGGGGGCGCCGGACAGCTCGAACTGGCCCGCCGGCTCGAGGCTGACATTGCCGTCGGGGCCGGCAAGGGCGATGACGTTGCCGCCCTCCTCGACCGGCGACCAGCCGAACTCGGTGAGGCCCATCAGCAGGTCGCGGATGCCGCCGGGCTCGTCGTAGGAGGGCGCGCGGCGGTCGTCCTTGCGGTAGACGAACTTCTCGTGCTCGGTGCCGATTCGCCATCGATCGGCCGGCTTCTCGCCCTTGGCGAAGACGCGCAGCAGGTCGTCCCTGCTCTCGATCGGCGGGTCGGCCCTGGCATTGTCGGTGCGGGTCGTCATGTGGCGCGCCCTAGCGGGGGTTGCCGGCAGCCGCCAGCCGGTTTCGCATCGCTACCGGTCTCCGTGCCGGTGCCAATCGCCCGCCGCCGCCATCCACACCGAGACCGCCGCGACCGCCGCCGTGTCGGCGCGCAGGATGCGGGGCCCAAGCGAAACCGGCCGGGCCCGCCTCACGGCGCGGATCGCGTCCCGTTCGTCCGGCGCGAACCCGCCTTCGGGCCCGATCAGGATCGCCGCCGGGCCCGGCGCGACGGCGCCGGCGAGCGGTTCGCCGCCCTGCTCGTCGGCGAAGAGGAGGGCGCGCTCGTCGGGCCAGTTCGCCAGCAGCCGCTCCAGCTTTGCCGGCCCGGCAAGGGTGGGGAGCGCGGTGCGCTCGCACTGCTCCGCCGCCTCGATCAAATGCGCCCGCAGGCGCTCGGTGTTGACCCGATCGACGATCGTCCGCGCGGTGATCACGGGCACGAGCCGGGCGACCCCGAGCTCGCTGGCTTTCTCGGCGATCCAGTCGATGCGGCCGCGCTTGATCGGGGCGAAGAGGAGCCAGAGGTCCGGCACCGTCTCCCGTTCGCGCAGCTTTTCCAACACGCGAAGCGACACGCGCTTCTTCCCCGCCTCGACGATCTCGGCGAGCCACTCGCCAGTGCGGTCGTCGAATAGCTTGGCCCTGCCGCCGGCGCCGAGCCGCAGCACCGCGCCCAGATAATGGGCGGCCGGCCCCTCGAGGGTCAGTCCCGCGCCGGCGCCGAGCGTCTGCTCGACGAAGAGACGCGGCAGGCTCGACGGCAGCGAGGCGGGGGTCTGAACCATGCAAGCGCGCTCGTGCAGGGGAAAACCGTTCGGGCTGAGCCTGGCGAAGCCCTGTCCTTGGTGCAAGCCGCAAGAGAAGGAAAGGCCTTCGACAAGCTCAGGCCGAACGGTAGTAATCCGGGAATGAGCGACGCAGAGCACGACATCGTCCCCGACAGCGAGCGCCGCGGCCTGATCGGCGCCCTGCCCACCCCGGCGCGGCCCTATGCGTCGCTGATGCGGCTCGACCGGCCGATCGGGGCGTGGCTGCTCTACTGGCCCGGCGCGTGGGCCGTGGCGCTGGCGGGGCTGGGCCCGCGCGGCCTCCCGCTCCTCTTCTGGCTCGGGCTCGGCGCCTGGGCGATGCGGAGCGCGGGGTGTGTATGGAACGACATCGTCGACCGGGATCTCGACCGGCGCGTGGAGCGCACCCGCCTGCGGCCGCTGGCGAGCGGACGCGTATCGCTGACGGGCGCCTGGGCGCTGCTCGCCGGCCTCTGCCTCCTCGGCCTCCTCGTCCTGGTGCAGCTGCCGCGGCTGGCCCAGGCCGTGGGGCTCGCCAGCCTCGCCCCCGTCGCGGCCTACCCGTTCATGAAGCGGATCACCTGGTGGCCGCAGGCGTGGCTGGGCCTCGTCTTCTCCTGGGCGGCCCTGGTCGGCTGGCCGGCGGTCCGCGGCGAACTCGGCCTGACGCCGCTGCTCCTCTACGCCGGCGCGATTGCCTGGGTCATCGGCTACGACACGATCTACGCGCTTCAGGATCGCGAGGACGACGCGTTGGTCGGCGTGCGCTCGTCGGCGCGGGCGCTCGGAGCCCACGCCGGCGTCGGTATTGCGCTCTTCTACGCCCTCGCGCTGGGCTGCTGGGCGGCGGCATTGTGGCGTGTGCGGCCCGACGGGCTCGCGCTCCTCGCGCTGGCGCCGATGGCGCTGCATCTGGCGACGCAGGCGGTGCGGCTGAAGCCCGACGATCCGGGCGATGCCCTCGCCCGCTTCCGGTCCAACCGGTTCGCGGGGCTGCTCATGTTCCTCGCCTGCCTCGTCGTCGGCACCACCGCCTGAGGCTTTGCAATCGCCGGCCGCGGCACCTAAGTCCGCCGCCATGCTGTCCGTTTCCCAGGCCGAGGCGCGCGCCGCCGACCTCGTCGAGCGTGCCGTCCGCGCCGGCGCCGATGCCGCCGACGTCCTCTATCACGGCGACGCCTCGACGAGCCTGCAGGTGCGTCTCGGCGCGCTCGAGGACGTGTCCCGCTCGGAGGGCGAGCAGATCGGCCTGCGCCTGTTCGTCGGCCGCCGCTCCGCCAGCGTCTCCTCGTCGGATCTCTCCGATGAGGCGCTTGCGGCCCTCGTCGAGCGGGCGGTCGCGATGGCGCGCGAAGCGCCGGAGGACCCCTATGCCGGCCTTGCGCCTGAGGACCGGCTGCTGCGGGGACCCGCGCCCGACGTCGACGGCGACGACGGCGCCGATCCCGCGCCTGCCGCGCTCAGGGCCCGGGCGCTGGCAATGGAGGATGCGGCGCGGTCGGTCGCCGGCGTCACCAACAGTGACGGGGCAGGCGCTTCGGCGGGACGCACCATCCTTGCCCTCGCCACCAGCCACGGCTTCTGCCGCGGCTACACGACCAGCGGCTATAGCGGCTATGCGAGCGTCATTGCGGGGACCGGCTCCGGCATGCAGCGCGATTATGCGCAGCACGCGGTCCGCCATCTCGCGGATCTCGACGCCGCCGAGGCGATCGGCCGCCGCGCGGGGGAGCGCGCCGTCGCCCGGCTCGATCCCGCGCGGCTCGCCAGCGGAACGATGCCGGTGGTGTTCGACCCGCGCGTCGGCAACGGGTTGCTCGGCCATTTCCTCGCGGCCATCGTCGGCTCCGCGGTCGCGCGGCGGACGACGTTCCTGCTCGACAAGGAGGGCGAGAGCGTCTTTCCGGCAGCCATCACCATCCGCGACGACCCGCACCGTCCGCGCGGGCTGCGCTCGAAGCCGTTCGACGGCGAGGGGCTGCCGACGGCGCCCCAGGACCTCGTCGCCGGCGGCCGCCTGACCGGCTGGCTGCTGGACAGCGCCTCGGCGCGCCAGCTCGGACGCGGCCCGACCGGCCATGCCGTTCGCGGCGTTTCCGGCCCGCCCGGCGCCGGTCCGACCAACGTCCATATGGGACCAGGCGACGTCACGCGCGAGGCTCTGATCGGCGCCATCGACCGCGGCGTCTACGTCATCGAGCTGATCGGCCAGGGCGTGAACGGCGTCACCGGCGACTATAGCCGCGGCGCCGCCGGTTTCCTCATCGAGAAAGGCGAGATCGCCCGGCCCGTGGAGGAGATCACCATCGCCGGCAACCTGCTCGACATGTATCGCAACCTCGCCGCCGCGGACGACCTCGAGTTCCGCCGCTCGATCAACGTGCCGACGCTGCGCATCGATGGGATGACCGTCGCCGGCGCCTGATCATTTCCGGCTTCGTCGCGGGCCGGGCCGGCTTCGCAGCGCCCGCTTTTGCGCATCGCCCAGGAAAGGCGTAGATTCGCTTTCCTGGAGGACCGACCATGAAAGCGCTGCTCTCTCTGCTCCTGCTCGCCGCCGCGCCGGCGACCGTCCCCGCGCCCGCGGCGCAGGCTCCGGCGCCCGCGGCGGCCGCCGACCAGGGGTTCGCCCTCGGCATCGGCGCCGACGAAGCGCAGCGGATGACCGTCCCGGTCAGCATCGGCGGCAAGGGGCCCTACCGCTTCATCATCGACACCGGCGCCGAGCGCACGGTGATCGCCCGCGAGCTCGCCCAGAGCCTCGGCCTCGGCGCCGCCGGCGAGGCGCGCGTCCACAGCATGACCGAGGTCAGCGACATCGCCACCGTCCTCATCCCCTCGCTGCAGGTGGGGCAAAGGCAGGTGGCGGCGATCCATGCGCCGGCGCTGCTGCGCCAGAATCTCGGTGCCGAAGGGATGCTCGGCGTCGACTCGCTCCAAAAGCAGCGCGTCTCGTTCGACTTCGCCCGCCACGCGATGACGGTGGTCAATGCGGCCAATCGCGAGGAGCAATGGGCGAGCGACGCGATCGTCGTCACCGGCAAGAGCCGCTTCGGGCATCTCGTCCTCGTCGATGCCTCGCTCGACGGCGAGAAGGTGTGGGTGATCGTCGACACCGGCGCCCAGGTGACCGTCGGCAACCGGGTGCTCCGCGCCCGGCTCGAGCGGCGCCACCGGCTCGGCCCGGTCCAGCCGATCGAGATGCTCAGCGTCACCGGCGGCCGGCTCGTGGCGGACCAGAGCTACGCCCGCGTCTTCCACCTCGGCGACGCCGAGATACGCGACCTGCCGATCGCCTTCGCCGACGCCCATCCGTTCAAGAAGCTCGGCCTGCTCGACCGGCCGGCGATCCTGCTCGGCATGGACGCATTGAAGCTCTTCGAGCGGGTCTCCGTCGACTTCGGCAACCGCCGCGTCCGCCTGCTGACGCCCGGCCGCTCCGAGACGGTCGCCCCGAGCTACGCCGCGGCGCTGGTGCAGCCTCAGCGCTCCTGAGCGACCCTCGGCACCCGCAAGCGCGGGATGTCGATCTTGGGGCAGCGGTTCATCACGACCTTGAGGCCGGCGGCCTCGGCGCGGGCGGCGGCGGCCTCGTTAATGACGCCGATCTGCATCCACACGGCCTTGGCGCCGGCGGCGATCGCCTCGTCCACCGCCTCGCCGGCGGCCTGGGGGCGGCGGAAGATGTCCACGAGGTCGATCGGCTCCCCGATCTGGGCGAGCTCGCGCCAGACATATTCGCCATGGACATGCTCGCCGGTGATCTGCGGGTTGACCGGGATGACGCGGTAGCCCCAGTCCTGCAGGAACTTCATCACGCCCCAGCTCGGCCGGTCGGGCCGGTCCGACGCGCCGATCATCGCGATCGTGCGGGTCGAGGCGAGGAGGTCGTACAGGTCTTCGTCGCGGGTGAGGGGCATGTTCTGTCTCCGGCCGAATAACTCAGCGGGCGTCGAGCCGCTCCATCAGTCGCGCCGCGAGGGTCGCGAAGAGGGCGGCCTCCTCGCCGTCGCCGGCGGCCGGGGGGTCGCCGGCGTCGGAGGCCGCGCGGATCGCGGCGGTCAGCGGGATGCGGCCGAGGAAGGGGATGTCCAGCACCTTCGCCGCCGCTTCGGCGCCGCCGGCGCCGAACGGGTCCGACATCTCGCCGCAATGCGGACAGGCGTAGCCGGCCATGTTCTCGACGAGGCCGAGGATCGGCACGTCCATCTTGCGGAACAGGTCGATGGCGCGGGTGGCGTCGATCAGCGCGAGATCCTGCGGCGTCGAGACGATCACCGCCCCCGCCGGCTTCCATTTCTGGATCAGCGAGAGCTGCACGTCGCCGGTGCCGGGCGGCAGGTCGACGACGAGGAGGTCGGCGTCGGCCCAGTCGCCCTCGACGAGCTGGCCCAGCGCACTCGCCGCCATCGGTCCGCGCCAGGCGAGCGCCGCGCCGGGCTCGACCAGCTGACCGATCGACAGCAGCTTGACCCCGTGCGCCTCGACCGGGACGATCTGCTTGTCGGCCATTTCCGGCCGCTCGGTGCTGCCCATGATCCGCGGTTGGGACGGGCCGTAAATATCCGCGTCAACAAGCCCGACGCGTCGGCCGGCACGGGTCAGGGCGACGGCGAGGTTGGCGGCGACCGTCGACTTGCCGACGCCGCCCTTGCCGCTGCCGACGGCGACGATGGCGCGCTCGACCTTCTCCGCGGTCATGGCGATGCGGACCTCGGACACGGCGATGGCGCGGACAACGGCATCGCGCACGTCCGCCTCCAGCGCCGCGCGCGCGTGGGCGGAGAGGCCGGTGACGTCGAGAACGAGGCTCGCGGCGCCGGCGTTCAGGCGCGCGCTGGCGACGCGTCCGCCGGCGGCGGGAACGCTGGCGAGCGCGGCGAGGAGCGGGGCGGTGTCGTCGGCCATGGCGGCGACATAGGAGACGCGGCGCGGCTTGCCACTGTTTTTCCCCAGGACCCGCACCTATAAAGGTCGGATGAGAGCCTTTTTCGGGTGGGGCGCGCGCCTTTCCGCCATGTGGAACGAGAATAAGGGCGGCCCCTGGGGTCCGTCCGGCGGCGACGGCGGCGGCGACGGGGAGGGCAAGGGACCGCGCAGCCCCTGGGGGCAGCCGCCGCGGCGGCGCCGGCCGGGCGGCGGCGGCGGCCCCGCCAACATCGCCTCGCTCGAGGATTTCCTGAAGAAGAGCCGCGATCGCTTCGGCGGTCGTCTGCCCCCGGCGGACGGCCGGCCCTACTGGCTCTACGGCCTCGGCGTCTTCCTCCTCCTCTGGCTGCTCTTCACCAGCTTCCACCAGGTCGGTGCCCAGGAGCAGGGCGTCGTCACCCTGTTCGGCTCCTACAGCCGCACCGTCGGCCCCGGCATCAACCTCACCTTGCCCGCCCCGATCGAGCGGATGGAGAAGGTCGACGTCGGCCAGGTCCGCAAGACGGACATCGGCACGTCGGGCCGTCCCGACGACAATCTCGTGCTGACCGAGGACCAGAACCTCATCGACCTCGCTTATTCGGTGCGCTGGAAGATCCGCGACCCGCAGCTCTACCTGTTCACCCTCGACAATCCGCAGAACACCATCTCGGAGGTCGCGCAGAGCGCGATGCGGGCGGTGGTGGCGAACGTCCGCTTCAACGACGCGATCGGCGCCGGCCGCGACGATGTCGCGAACCGCGTCGCGCTGGCGATGCAGCAGATCCTCGACCGCTACGGCGCCGGCATCCACATCGAGGGCATCACCATCAACCAGACCGACCCGCCGGCCGAGGTCAACGAGGCCTTCAAGCGGGTGACGGCGGCGCAGCAGGACTTCCAGTCCGACGTCAACAACGCCCGCGCCTATGCCCAGCAGGTCACCGCCCACGCCCAGGGCGACGCGGCGGCGTTCGACCAGATCTACGCACAGTACAAGCTCGCGCCGGACGTCACCCGCCGCCGCCTCTATTACGAGACGATGGAGAAGGTGCTCTCGAAGGTCGACAAGACGGTGGTGGAGGCGCCCGGCGTGACCCCCTATCTGCCGCTGCCCGAAGTCAACAAGCGCGCCCAGCAGGGCGAGGCCCAGGAGGCCGCCCCGCGATGAACCCGTCGCTCCGCAACCCGATCGCGATCGCCTTCGCGGCCATCGCCCTCCTGATCCTCGCCGGCGCGACCTTCGCCAACGTGCCGGAGACCAAGCAGGCGGTGATCGTCCGCTTCGGCCAGCCGCAGCGCACGATCAACGCCTACCAGCCGGGCGAGCAGTTCGGACGCACGGGCGCAGGCCTCATCGCGCGCTGGCCGTTCATCGAGCAGATCCACTGGATCGACAAGCGTATCCTCAGCCTCGGCATGGAGCGCCAGCAGGTGCTCTCAACCGACCAGTACCGGCTGCAGGTCGACGCCTTCGCCCGCTACCGCATCGTCGATCCGCTGCGCATGTACGTCTCCGCGCAGACCGAGGCGCGGCTCGGCGACCAGCTGAAGCCGATCCTGGGCTCCGCGATTCGCAACGAGCTGGGCAAGCGGCCGTTCGCCGCCCTGCTCAGCGCCGAGCGCGGCGAGATGATGGCGCATATCAAGTCGGCGCTGAACCGTGCCGCGCGCCAATATGGCGCCGAGATCGTCGACGTCAGGATCAAGCGCGCCGACCTGCCGAGCGGCATCCCGCTCAACTCCGCCTTCGAGCGGATGAAGAGCGCGCGCGAGCAGGAGGCGACGGCGATCCGCGCCCAGGGCTACAAGCAGGCGCAGATCATCCGCGCCGAGGCCGACGCCGAGGCCGCGAAGACCTTTGCCGAGGCGTTCAACAAGGACCCGGCCTTCTACGATTTCTACCGCGCGATGCAGTCCTACCGCCTGACCTTCACCGGGGAAGGCCTGCCCAAGAGCGAGGAACGCGGCCGCTCGACCATCGTCCTCTCGCCGGACAACGACTATCTGAGGGAGTTCCGCGGGAAGAAATAAGCGACGCCGGAGCGCCGGCGGGCCTATTCAAATCCGGTTCAGCCGCACCAGATAGCAAGCGAACAGCATGCGATTGGGAGCGCGGGGTCTGCCCGCCCCGCCTCCGCGAAGACCTGAGGAGACTGAGCACCGTGCGTTACGTTTATGGCCTCTCCGCCGCGCTCCTGCTGGGCGGCGCCGCCGCGACCCTCGCCGTGGGTCCGCTCGGCGCGCAGACCGCGCAGAACGATCCCTCGGCCATGGCCGCGAGCGCGCCACGCCCGGGCGCGCCGATGAGCTTCGCCGACCTCGCCGCCCGCCTCCAGCCGGCGGTGGTCAACATCTCGACGAAGCAGACGCTGCGGGTGAACCGCCAGCAGCAGCTGCCGCCGGGCCTCGAGGATTTCTTCCGCCAGTTCGGCGCGCCGGTCCCCGGCCAGGACGATGACGACAATGGCGGCAGTGGCGGCGGCGGCCAGTCGGTGCAGCGCGGCGGCTCGCTCGGCTCGGGCTTCCTGATCTCGGCGGACGGCTATGTCGTCACCAACAACCACGTCATCTCGCCGGCCCGCACCGGCGCGACGGTCGACCAGATCACCGTCACCCTCGCCGACCGGCGCGAGTTCACGGCCCGCGTCGTCGGCAAGGACCAGGCCGCCGATCTCGCCCTCCTCAAGATCAACGGGCAGGGGCTGCCCTTCGTCCGCTTCGGCGATTCCACGCGCACGCGGGTTGGCGACTGGGTGCTCGCGATCGGCAACCCGTTCGGCCTCGGCGGCACGGTGACGGCGGGCATCGTCTCCGCCCTCCACCGCAACCTCCAGTCGGGCGTCTACGACCGCTACATCCAGACCGACGCGTCCATCAACATGGGCAATTCGGGCGGCCCGATGTTCGACCTCAACGGCAACGTCATCGGCATCAACACCGCCCTCTACTCGCCGACCGGCGGCAATATCGGCATCGGCTTCGCCATTCCCGCGGAGCAGGCGCGGCCGGTGATCGAGGCGCTGCAGCGCGGCGGCAAGGTCTCGCGCGGCTATATCGGCGTCAGCCTCCAGAATCTCGACGAAGAAATTGCCGAATCGCTCGGTATACCCAAGAACCAGGGCGAGCTGATCCGCGCGGTCACGCCGAACGGTCCGGCCGCGCGCGCCGGCATCCAGCAGGGCGACGTCGTGATCGCGGTCAACAATCAGCCGGTCACGCCGGACCAGTCGCTCGCTTACCTGGTGTCGCAGCAGCCGGTCGGCGCGCGCGTGCCAGTCACGTTCGTGCGCGAAGGCCAGCGCCGGACGGTGACCGTCACCGTCGGCGAGCGGCCGAGCGAGGAGGAGCTCGCTCGCCAGGGGAGTGGCGGCGACGATCCGAACAGCGTCACCAATCCGACCGACCAGCAGCAGTCCACCAGCCAGCGCTCGGCGCGCGAGAGCCTAGGCCTCACCGTCCAGACGCTGACCCCGGAGATCGCCCGTTCGCTCCGCCTGAACGACCCGAACCTCAAGGGCGTCGTCGTCTCCGCCGTCAATCCCAGCAGCGATGCCGCATCGAAGGTGCAGGTCGGCGACGTGATCCTCTCGATCAACCAGCGCGCAACCGCCACTCCGGAACAGGCGGCGGCTGCCGTCGCGGCCGCCCGCGCCGCGGGACGGAAGTCCGTCCTGCTCCTGGTCCGGCACGGTAACAACGCACCGACCTATTACGGCGTCGAGCTAAGTACGAGCGCCCGCTGAGCGGGCAGACGCCGACTTCGGCTTGGCGATTACGTCGCACCGCCATCGGTCTTTGCTAAGACCGATGGCGGGCGCCAGACAGAATTTTTAAGCGATACAGACGCAGTCGAACCGAGGATCTCCGGTATTGCCAGCCTGGATGCACCCGCGCGGGCAGTAACCCATCACATATTTACCTTTGTCCGCGAACGCGTGGGTGACCGACGAAGGAAGGGGAGCCACGACTGCTGCCACGAGAGACAATGTAATCAATTTCATGATAATCCCCTTTTTTTGTCCACGGCACTTCTGCCACGCAAAATGTTATCGACCGTTTTGCAGCTCGTCAATCTTACCGGCATTAACACCAAAATGGCGAAGATTTCAGTCAGCACTACGTAATTTGTTGTTGCCCCCGCGCATGTCGGCGCAGAAGGCGCGGACGCGTAGCGTGGTCCCGCTCCTCACGGGCGCGGCGATATTCCAGCCTGTTTCGGGATAGAGGTGCGCGTCCCGGCCCACTGACCCGACGCTTGCCGCCCCTGTTCGGAAACGGATAGGGAGCGGGACAGCGGCGGCCAAGGGAGAGTGCGCGTGACCCAGGAATCCCTTTCCAGCCGCTCCGAGCTGACGGTGCGGGCCATCCTCCTCGGCGGCCTCATCACGCTCGTCTTCACCGCTGCCAACGTCTATCTCGGGCTCAAGGTCGGCCTGACCTTCGCCACCTCGATCCCCGCCGCGGTGATCTCGATGGCGGTGCTGCGCTGGTTTTCGGGCGCGTCCATCCTCGAGAACAACATCGTCCAGACCGTCGCGTCGGCCGCCGGGACGCTCGCCGCGATCTGCTTCGTGCTGCCCGGTCTGGTCATGATCGGCTGGTGGCACGATTTCCCTTATTGGACGACGGCGCTCGTCACCGGCCTCGGCGGCATCCTCGGCGTGCTGTTCTCGGTCCCGCTGCGCCGCGCCCTGGTGACCGACTCGCCCTTGCCCTATCCCGAAGGCGTCGCCGCGGCCGAGGTGCTCAAGGTCGGGCAGGAATCGGGCGAGGGGGCGGAGGCGAACAGCCGCGGCCTCGCCGCCATCGTCACCGGCTCGCTCGTCTCGGCCGGCTTCGCGCTGCTCGGCGCGCTGAAGCTTGCGACGATCGAGTCGAGCAGCTTCTTCCGTCTCGGTCGCGGCGTCAGCGGCTTCAACCCGGCCTTCCAGTTCGCGCTGCTCGGCGTCGGCCACCTCGTCGGCCTCTCGGTCGGCGTCGCGATGCTGGTCGGCATCGTCATCGCCTGGGGCGCGGCCGTACCCTGGCTCAGCAGCGGGCTGGCGGTCCCGGCAGGCGGCTATGAGGACCTCGCCATCGACGTCTGGAAGAACCAGGTCCGCTTCCTCGGGGCCGGCGTCATCGGCGTCGCCGCCGTCTGGACGCTCGTCATCGTCATCGGTCCCATCGTGAAGGGGTTGGCCGGCGCGCTCGCCGCCTCGCGGGCGCGCAAGGCCAGCGGCGGCGGCGCGCTCCCCGTCGAGGAACGCGACATCCCGATCGGCTGGGTCGGCTTCGGTATCCTCGCCGCGCTGGTGCCGATCGGCTTCCTGCTCGTCCGCGAGCTCGGCGGCGCGGCCGGCGGGAGCATGCCGCTGGTCCTCGCCGGCAGCGTCGTCTTCATCCTCCTCGCCGGTGCCTTCATCGCCGCCGTCTGCGGCTATATGGCGGGCCTGATCGGCGCCTCGAATAGCCCCGTCTCCGGCATCGGCATCCTCTCCGCTCTCGGCGCGTCCTTGCTCCTCGTCGCCGTCCTGGGGAGCGTCGCCGACCCGAAACCGCTCATCGCCTACGCGCTGATCGTCACCGCTGTCGTGTTCGGCGTCGCCACCATTTCGAACGACAACCTCCAGGACCTCAAGACGGGGCAGCTGGTCGGCGCGACGCCGTGGCGCCAGCAGGTCGCCCTGCTGTTCGGCGTGCTGTTCGGCGCCGCCGTGATCCCGCCCGTCCTCAACCTCCTCAACGCCGGCTACGGCTTCGCCGGGGTGGCGGGCGCCGGCAAGGAGGCGCTGGGCGCCCCGCAGGCGGCGTTGATCTCGACGCTGGCGCAGGGCGTGCTGACCGGGACGCAGCAATGGGGGATGATCGCCAACGGCGTGCTGCTCGGCATCGGCCTCATCGCCCTCGATGCGCTGTTTGGACGGATGAAGCTGCTCCGCCTGCCGCCGCTCGCCGTCGGCATCGCCATCTACCTGCCGATGTCGGCGACACTGCTGGTGGTCGTCGGCGCCGTCTGCGGCTGGGTCTACGACCGCGCCAGGAACGACGAGGCGCATCGCCGGATGGGGGTGCTCGTCGCCACCGGCTTCATCGTCGGCGAAAGCCTGTTCGGGGTGCTGGTGGCGGGGATCGTGGCGGGCTCCGGCAACCCCGAACCGCTCGCCCTCGTCGGCACGGCCTTCCACCCCTATGCCCTCTGGGGCGGCGCCCTGCTCTTCGCCCTGCTCGCCTGGGCATGTTATCGCCGCAGTGCGCGCCTGGCTTCCTGATCAGTTGGTCTCCTCGCCGCCCCCGCCCAGCTTCACCGGCTCGCGGGTGATCGTCACCAGGGTGGCGGCGTCGGTCATCGCGTAGAGCTTCTTGGCGAAGGCCCAAGGCAGCCGGATACAGCCGTGCGAGGCGGGGTAGCCGGGCAGCGGGCCGGCGTGGAGGGCGATGCCGTAGGTCGTGAGACGCTGCATGTAGGGCATCGGCGCGTTCGAATAGAGGTTCGAACGGTGGTGCACCTGCTTCTGGAGGATGCGGAAGGTCCCGACCGGCGTCGGATGGCCCCGCCGGCCGGTCGAGACCGGCGCCGTCTCCAACAAGGCGCCGTCGCGGAACACGAACGCTTTCTGCTGCGGCAGGCTCACGAGGATGCGCAGGGCGCCGCCGGGCGGTGAAGGCGGTGCCGGCGGCGTGGAGGCGGGACCCGCAGGAACCGGCGCGGGAGTCGGCGCCGGAGCGGGGATCACCGAGTAGGTCACCTCCCGCGCGTCGAGCGGGAGGTACGGGAGCGCCGGAGGAGGCTCCGGCGGCCGCGCCGTGCCGAGCGCCAGCGCACTGGGGGCGAGGAGCAGGAGGCCCTTCATCGCACCGGGGACCCTAGCGGACCTTCGCCTCGAGCCACCGGCTGATGTCCGGCACCCGCGTCTCGCGCACCTTGATCCGGTCGCGGATCGAGGCGATCGCCTGGTCCGCCGGGCGCCGCGACTGCGGCGTCAGGTAGCGCGTCGCATAGTCCTCGATCCGCCCGACCATCGCCGGGTCGGTCGAGCGGGCGCCGAGCTGCGGCACGAAGCGCGAGCGCGACGAGATGTCGACCAGCGCCTCGACTTCCTCGCGGTGGCGGATGGCGAAGTCGAAGGCGAGGTCGGGATGCTGCCCCGCGACGGCGGAGATGATGCCGGCGCTGTTGGTGGCGCCCGGCTCCGGCGTCAGCGCGAGGTCCAGCGCGCGGCGGGCGAGCGCCTCGTCGCGTGCCGAGCCGAGCTGGCGGTAGAGCTGGCTGCGGACGAGGGGGTTCTTCTCGGCCTTGGCCGCCTCGTGCAGCCGCTCCCAGGTCGCCGCGTCGGCATTCTGCGCGACGATGGTCGCGATGGCGGTGCGCAGGGGGCCGCCGGTGGCGAGCGGGTCGCGCGCCGCCGTCAGCCGGTTCGCCTCGGCGACGACGCCCCGCTCGTGCACGGCCCCGAGCGTCGCGACGAGGTTGGCGCGCAGCAAGGTGACCGTCGCCGGCTCGCCCGCCTTGGCGCGCCAGCCGATGCGGGCGAGAACCGGTGCGAGCTTCGCGGTCGCGTAGCGGGTGACGAGCGCCTGGTGGCGCGGATCGCCGTCGTAGAAGCCGTGGATCTGCGCGAGGATGGTGGCGACCGAGCCGATGAGGCGCGGATTGGCGTCGGCGGGGGCGGCGTCGACCATGTCGAGCGCGTCGGCCGCCGACTGGTAGCCGGCGAGGCCGAGGCCCCAGGTGTCGGCGAGCAGGCCCATCTGGTCGACGGTCGCCAGCCGCGGATAGTCGGCCTTGAGCCGTGCCAGCAGGGGCGGCGCGTAGAGCGTGCGGTAATAGCCGGTCTGGCCGCTGTTGACGACGAGCGCGCCGCAACCCGGCACCGTCACGGTGCCGGCGCCGCCGGTGACCAGCGTCCGGGCCTGCATGGGGCCGCCGGCGGTCGCCGCGATCACGGGGACTCGCCAGCGCAGCGGCGCCTTGTTCGGCCGGTCGCGGGTGAACTCCTCCTGCTTCAGCGTCGCGACGGTGCGGCCGCCGCCGGCGCAGCGCGCGTCCGTCACGCGGATCAGCGGCACGCCCGGCTGGAGAGTGAAGTCGTGGGCGATCGCGGTCACCGGCTTGCCGGGCGCCGCCCGCTCGATCGCCGCCCACAGGTCGTCGGACTGGGTGTTCGAATATTTGTGGACGCGGATATAGTCCTGCACGCCCCGCCGCCAGGCGTCGGCGCCGACATAATCCTCGAGCATCGTGATCACCGCCTCGCCCTTGTTGTAGGTGATCGAGTCGAAGGCCTGGCTGATCTGGTCGACCGTGGTGAGGCGCTGGACGATCGGATGGGTGGTCGCGACCGAATCCTGGCCGATCGCGCCCTCGCGTCCGCCGACGCGGCCGAGCTCGGGCTGCCATTCCGGGTGCAGCGCCTGGGTCGCCTTGGTCGCCATCCACGAGGCGAAGCCCTCGTTCAGCCAGAGGTCGTCCCACCACGCCATGGTGACGAGGTCGCCGAACCATTGGTGCGCCATTTCGTGGGCCGCGGTTTCGAAGATGTCCTGGCGCGACGCTTCGGTCGAGATGGCCGGATCGACGAGCAGGCGGTTCTCGAAGCTGAAGATCGCGCCCCAATTCTCCATCGCGCCGAAGAACTGGCTGCTGCCCGGGCCGGCGACGTTGTCCAGCTTGGGAAGCGGGAAGGGGGTGCCGAAATATTGGTTGTACCAGGGCAGGATGCGCGCCGAGCTGGTCAGCGCCCAGCGGCCCTGCTCGCCATTGCCGCGGCGGGCGACGACGCCGATCTGCGTGTTCGCCGCGCGCGTCGTGATCCGGTCGAACTCGCCGGTGCCGAAGAACACCAGGTAGGAGGACATGGCGGGCGTCTTCTGGAAGGTCACCGTCTTGAGGCCGCCGTTCCGGACCGTCCGTGCCGCCGGCATGTTCGCGACGACGTCGTCGCCGGCGGGGACGGTGACGGCGAGCGTGTAGGGCGTGCGGAAGCGCGGCTCGTCCCAGGACGGGAAGAAGCGCCGGGCATCGGGCGCCTCGAACTGGGTGAACAGCGCCCGCTTCTTGCCCTTCGGGCTGTCGTAATCCAGCGCGAAGAAGCCGGCGGCCTGCGTGTAGATCTTGCCGGTATAATCGAGGGTGAGGCGATAGCGGCCGGGGAGGATCGGATGGGCGAAGGCGATGGTCGCGGTCTGCGCCTCCGCATTGACGGAGATGTTGCGTGCGGCCGTTTCGTCGCCGGCCCGGCTGCCCAGCGTGACGCGCGTGAAGGCAAGGTCGGCGGCATTCAAGGTGATGGAAGGCGCGCGCTCGGTGACCTCGATGTCGATGGCGGCCGTGCCGGAGAAGCGCAGGTTCGCCGCATCGGGGTTCACATGGAGAAAATATTCGAGCGGCCGCACGCCGCGCGGCAGCTGCGTGGGGACGGCGCGTTGGGAGAGCGGCGGCAGCGGCGCCGCCGGGGCGGCGGACGAGGCGAGTGTTGCGAAGGCGAGGACGGCAAGGGACGCGGCGGTACGAAGGCGCATTCGAAGACTCCGGGTGGATCGCCGCTCGACCTGCCCCCGGTTCGTTAACCTTGTCAAATCAGTAACCGAAGAGCGGCGTCCCCTTGTGGGCCTCCATGACGTGCCGCCGCAGGTCCTGCGGGCTCCACAGATGCTCGACTCCCGCCTCGGCCTGCTTGATGAGGGCAACGATCGCCTCGTTGACCGGCGCCCGGCGCCGCAGCCGCGTCGCCAGCCGCACCACCTCGCCGTTCAGGAAGTCGATCTCGGTCGGCCGCCCGGCGCGCAGGTCGTCGTACATGGACGAGCGGGCCTTGGCGTCGATCTTCTGGATCTTGAGGAACTGGTCGAAGACGAAGTCGGGCGCCGCGATGACGTGGGGGAGGAGCCGCGGCGGCACGGGCCCGATCTTGGCGGGCTGGATCTTGGCCAAGGCGAGGAGGTCGAGCGCCTCGACGATCGAGGCGGCGAGCACCTTGCGATAGTCCCGCTCCTTGAGCTCCTCGAGCAAAGTGCGTCCGGACAGCGCATTGATGGCATTGTTGAGGTTGATGAGCAGCTTGCCCCAACCCACCCCGGCCATGTCGGCGGCGATGCGCAGGCGTCCGGCCCCGGCGCCGACCTGTTCGGCGAGATCGTGGGTGCGCGGCGCGTCGCCGGCGACGAGGTCGCCCGCCGTCCCCTTGTGCCAGCGGCCGTGGCCGAGATAGGCGACGTTGAAGGGCACCATGCCTTCGACCACCTCGAAGCTCTTGCCGAGCAGGCCGCGCAGCACCTCGCCGTTCGAGACGCCGTTCTGGAAGCTCACCACAAGGGCGCCCTTGCGGCCGTGCTTCGCGATCTCCCGGGCGGCCTCGGCGGTGGCGGTGGACTTGACGCACAGGGCGATGACGTCGGCTTTCGCCAGCGCCTTCGGAAAGATGGAGAAGTCGACCTGCTCGGGCGCGAGCCGAGTCCGCCAGCCGGTCGAATCGGTCAGCGTCATGCCATTTTCGGCGATGGCGTCGCGCACGCCCGGGCGGCCGACGAAGCGCACCTTCAGCCCGGCCGCGGCCCAGCAGCCGCCGATCCAGCAGCCGATCGAGCCGGCGCCGTGGATCGCGATGGTCGGTCCTTCCACGCCTCAGCCGCGCCCGCGATAGGCGGCGACGCCCTGGTCGGGGACCCACAGCCCGGCCGGCGGCTCACCGCTCTGCCAGAAGACGTCGATCGGCATGCCGCCGCGCGGATACCAATAACCGCCGATGCGCAGCCACAGCGGTGCCATCTCGGCGACCAGCCGCTCCGCGATGCCGACCGTCACGTCCTCGTGGAAGCCGCAATGGTTGCGGAACGCGCCGAGGAAGAGCTTCAGCGACTTCGATTCGACGATGGTCCCGTCCGGCGCATAGTCGAGGACCAGGTGGGCGAAATCCGGCTGCCCGGTCACCGGGCAGAGCGAGGTGAATTCGGGCGCGGTGAAGCGGACGAGATAGGGCCGGCCCGGCCGCGGATTCGGCACGTAGTCGAGCCGCGCCTCCTTCGGCGAGCCGGGCAGGGGCGCGCTGCGGCCGAGATGGGTGAGATCCATGCGCCGCCTCTTAGAGCGGGCGCCGGGACCACGGAAGCATCTTCGCGCCGCTCAGCCGCGGCCGGCGCGTCGCTTCGGCGGCAGCAGCCCGCGCGGACAGACGGCATGGGCGCAGCCGAGCGTATCGTGGGATCGATCCCGTCCCGGCGCCGGGGTACCGGCGGGGACGGCGCCGCCGGCGGTGCAGATCTGGCCGAAACCTTCGCTGCCCGCCGCAGCGGCCGGCGCGGCGGCGAGGCCGAGCAGCGCCGCGGTCGCGGGCAGCAGCGCCGCGCGCGAACCCCTCATGCCGCCTTTGCTTCCGGCTGACGGATGGCGATGAAGGAGGCGGTGAAGCCGGCGGGCGAATTGGGTCCGTGCGCCTTTACCCGGATGACGGTGCCGACCAGCGACGGCACCTGATCGACGCCGTTCGGCCAATGATAGCCCGGGGCGCAATGATAGTCGTAGCGCCAGCCGGCGGTCGGCGTCCCGTCTATGCCTTCGCCGACGATGGCATAGCTCTCTCCTCCGTGGCTTCGCGTCACGCGGCCCTCCAGGGTGAGCGCAAAGCCGGAGCCCATGTCGAGCCTGCCGTGGAACCGGTCGTGGCCCGCAGGCGAGAATTCGAACACGCCCTCGCCGAAGATCAGCGCCAGCGCCTTCTTCTCGTCGCCGTCCACCAGCACCGGATCGTTGAGATAGCTGCGATAGGTCCACTTGCCGCCCAGCATGACGAGCCTCCCCCTTGGCCCCGCCGTCAGGATGCGGCGCGAGTCGGGACGATAAACGTCAGTTGCACAACAATAAAGCCGTCGAGGAAAAAGCGTCGTCAAGCCTCGTCCGAGCGGTTTATCATCGTCACGGTTCTAGAGGGGGGAGACGGATCATGGCGGACGCAACGGGAGGACTGACGGTCGCGATCCCGGTCTATGACGATGTCGACATGCTCGACGTGACCGGACCGTGGGAGATGATGAGCTGGGCCGGCATCACCCCGGTGCTCCTCGCGGAGAAGGCCGGGCCGGTCCAATTCCGCGCGGGATTTACCTTCGACGTGCCGACCTGCTTCGCCGACGCCGCGCCGCGCTACGACGCCTTGTGGGTGCCCGGCGGCGACCCGAATGCGCTCGCCGCCATCATCGCGCAGCCCGACGGCCCGTATCTGAGCTTCCTGCGCGCGCAGGCGGAGGATGCCCGCTACGTCTGCTCGGTGTGCGAGGGTGCGCTGTTGCTCGCCGCCGCCGGCCTTCTCGACGGCTATCGCGCGACGACCCACTGGGCGTTCATACCATGCCTGCTGACGGGATATCCGAAGGTCACGGTCGCGCCGGGCTATCCGCGCTTCGTGCACGACGGCAACCGCCTCACCGGCGGCGGCATCTCTTCGGGGCTCGACGAAGCCCTGAAGCTCATCGAGCTGCTCACCGACCGCGCCACGGCGGAGAGCGCCCAGCAGACGACCCAATATTATCCGGACCCGCCGGTCAGCAGCGCGATTCCCCAGACGATCACCTGCCCCGTCCGCGGCATCGGGTGACCCCGTGCCGGCGGGCTTTGACAGCGGCGGGGGGACTCGCCTAGCTCGCTGGCGCCATCATTTCGCGGGGCCTTCGATGCCGATCTCCAGGACTGCCTTCGCCCTTGCCGCGGGCGCGCTCGCCTCTGCCCTTCCCGCCGCCGCCCAGCCGGCGCAGGCGCCCGCCGCCGCCGCGGCGAAGGACGCGCCGCCGGAGCGGCCGGTGCCGCCGCCGACCGTGTCGGTAACCCGCCATGTCGGCACGTTCGGCGGCCAGCGCGTCGCCTACACCGCCACGGCATCGGAAACCCATCTCAAGGCCGAGGACGGCACGCCCAAGGCGGCGATCTTTTCGGTCTCCTACGTCCGCGAGCCGAGAGACCCGTCGCGACCGGTCGTGTTCCTCTACAATGGCGGCCCCGGCTCGGGTTCGGTGTGGCTGCAGATGGGGGCGTTCGGTCCCAAGCGCGTCGCCATACCGTCCGACGCGCGCGACGACGGCGCGCCGCCTTATCCGCTGCTCGACAATCCCGACTGCCTGCTCGACGTCGCCGACATCGTCTTCGTCGACCCGGTCGGCACCGGCTTCAGCCACACGCTCGGCAAGACCGAGGGCAAGGATTATTGGGGCGTCACCGCCGACGCCAAATCGGTGTCTCAGTTCATCCGCCTCTGGCTCAACGACAACGGCCGCTGGAACTCGCCCAAATATATCGGCGGCGAGAGCTACGGCACCACCCGCTCGGCGGCGCTCGTGAACCAGCTGGAAGGCGCCTATAACGACGTGGCGCTGAACGGCATCATCCTCATCTCGACGATCCTGGACTTCAGCGCCGACACCTTCGCCCAGGGCAACGAAATGCCCTACATCATGTACCTGCCGACCATGGCGGCGACCGCATGGTACCATCACAAAGTCGCGAACCCGCCCGCGACGGTCGAGGACTTCGTCGCCCAGGCGCGCGACTTCGCCACCGGCGAATATGCCGCCGCGCTGCTCAAGGGCCAGCGGCTGCCGCCCGACGAACGCGCCCGCGTGCGGGCCAGGCTCGCCCGCTTCACCGGCCTCTCGGAGGCGTACCTCGATCGGGCGGACCTGCGCGTCAGCGACAACCGTTTCTACAAGGAGCTGCTGCGCGACCGGGGGCAGACGGTCGGCCGGCTCGATTCGCGCTACACCGGCAAGGATTACGACCAGGCGGGCGACCGCCCCGATAACGACCCGAGCTTCTACGGCATCGACGGCGGCTACACCGCCGCGATCAATGCCTATGTCCGCGACGACCTCGGCTTCCGCACCGACCGCTCCTACCAGACCATCGCCGGCCTTGGCTCCTGGGACTGGGACCTGTCCGACCAGGGCCGCGACACCACCTTCTACAAGAACGTCGCCCCCTACATCGGCAAGGCGATGCGCGAGAATGCCGGGCTCAGGATCTTCGTCGGCGCCGGCTATTACGATTTCGCGACACCCTTACTCGGCGCCGAATACTCGCTGAGCCGCACCGGCTTCCCCGCCGACCGCATCCAGTTCCATTATTACCATGCCGGACACATGATGTACGTCCACGACGAGGACCGCGCCAAGCTCGCGCGCGACGTGCGGGAGTTCATCCGCGCAAGGTAGGGGCGAAGGGGACACGTACTTTCAGCCCCCGACGTCATAGTTTCGGGCGTCGGCGGGGGAAAGTACGTGTCCCCGGCTCTTCGGCGGTTACGCCGCGGCCGCGGCCTTCGCGGCTTCGGCCTTCGCCTTGTGGACGTCGCTGCGGTGGGCGCGGGCGGCCATGGCGTCCCAGGCCGCGGCGGCGCGGAGGCAGCGCTCGCGGACGTTGTCCAGCGAGGCCGTGTCGGCGTCGGCGCGGGCTTCCGCGGCGCGCGTCGTGTAGAAATCGTGCTGGGCAGACATCGAAAACTCCTCAATGCCCCCCGGCAGGTTCAGGAATGGCTCGCCGCCCCGCTTCGGCAAGAAGCGGGGCGGGAGAGGGGTCAGGCCGCCTGGAGATTGACGGCGCTGGTCTTGCCGCGGCGGTCGGTCTCCAGCTCGTAGGAAATGCGCTGGTCGCGGTCGAGGGTGCGCATGCCGGCGCGCTCGACGGCGCTGATGTGCACGAAGGCGTCGGGGCCGCCGCTCTCGGGCGCGATGAAGCCATAGCCTTTGTCGGCGTTGAAGAATTTGACGGTGCCGGTGATCATGGTCTTGTTCCTTCTGATGGCCCGCCGGGAGTCGGCCAGCCGCGGCTGCGAGAGGCGAGAGAAGGAAAAAGGAGCCGCAAAGCGCCAAAGACCGTTCATTTGCGACTGGTAGCGCGAGAGATGTAGGCGCGGAGGAGGCGGAATGCAAACCGGCCGCCGAGAATGTGCGCCGCTGGACAGGTCCGGGCGCCGGCGGCAAGGAACGGCCATGGAGTCCCTCGTCTCCCCCGACTGGCTCGAGGCGCAGCTCGGCGCCGCGGACCTGCGCATCCTCGATGCGACCTGGTTCCTGCCGGCCGACGGCCGCGACGCGCGGGCGGAGTTCGAGGCGGCGCACCTGCCGGGCGCGGCCTTCGTCGACATCGACGACGTTTCGGATCCTGACAGCCCCTATCCGCACATGCTGCCGCCGGCGCATCGGCTGGCGAGCCGCATGCAGGCGGCGGGGGTGAAGGACGGCGCGCGGATCGTCGTCTACGACAATTCGCCGCTGCACAGCGGGGCGCGGCTGTGGTGGATGCTGCGCAGCTTCGGCGCCCGCCGCGTGGCGCTGCTCGACGGCGGCCTCGCCAAGTGGCGGGCGGAAGGTCGGCCCGTGGCGAGCGGGATCGCGGACATTGGGCGCGGTCATTTCACGCCGACCTTGCGCGCCGGGGCGGTGGCCTCGAAGCGGGAGGTGCTGGCGCTTGTCGGCTCGGACACGGAGATCGTCGATGCGCGCAGCGCCGCCCGGTTCGCGGGCACCGCGGCGGAGCCGCGGGCGGGGCTCGCCGCGGGGCATATCCCGGGTGCGAAGAACCTGCCGCAGGCGCAGCTGTTCAACCCCGACAACAGCTGGAAGCGCGGCGATGCCCTGCGCGCCGCGTTCGCGGCCGCGGGAGTCGACCTCGCCAGGCCGATCGTGACGACCTGCGGTTCGGGCGTGACGGCGGCGGTGCTGCTGTTCGCCGCGCACCTGCTCGGCAAGGACGACGTCCGGCTCTACGACGGCAGCTGGTCCGAATGGGGGGCGGATCCGGCGACCCCCAAAGCGACGGGTCCCGCATGAGCGGCAGGAAGCCCGACACGGAACTCGTCCATGGCGGCCGGCGCCGGGAGTGGCGGGGACGCCTCGTCAACCCGCCGGTCCACCGCGCCTCGACGATCCTGTTCGACAGCGTCGCCGAGCTGCGCGCGGCGGCACCGGAGTTCGGCACGCCTTATTACGGCCTGCACGGCACGCCGACGACCTGGGCGCTGGCCGAGGCGTTGACCGAACTGGAGCCGGGCGCGGCCGGAACGATGCTCTATTCGACCGGCCTCGCGGCGGTGACGGCGGCGCTGCTGACGGTGCTCGCGCCGGGCGAGGAACTGCTCGTCACCGACACCGTCTACGGCCCGACCCGTCGCTTCTGCGAGGGCTTCCTCAGGCGCTTCGGCGTCGCCACGCGTTATTACGATCCGATGGTCGGCGGCCGCATCCAGGACCTGATCGGCGACCGCACGCGCGCCATTCTGCTCGAAAGCCCCGGCTCCAATACGATGGAGGTGCAGGACGTCCCCGCCATCTGCGCCGCGGCGCGGGCGCGCGGCGTCGCGACCCTGCTCGACAATACCTGGGCGACGCCGCTCTTCTTTCCGGCGATCGAGAAGGGGGTCGATCTCTCGATCCTCGCCGCCACCAAATATGTCGGCGGCCACGCCGACGTGATGCTCGGCTCGGTCACCGCCAACGCCGCCTGGTATCCGAAGCTGGAACGCGTGAGCTGGGACCTCGGCCACGGCGTCAGTCCCGACGACGCCTGGCTCGGCGCGCGCGGGCTCAGGACCATGGCCGTGCGGCTGCGGCAGCACGAGGCGAGCGCTCTCAAGGTGGCGGACTGGCTGAAGGGTCGGCCGGAGGTGGCGCGGGTGCTGCATCCGGCGCTGCCCGACTGCCCCGGCCACGAACATTGGAAGCGCGACTTCAACGGCGCGTCGGGCCTTTTCTCCTTCGTTTTCCGCGGCGGCGACGATGCGGCGCGGTGCCGGTTCATCGACGGGCTCGAGCTGTTCGGGATCGGCTGGAGCTGGGGCGGCTATGAGAGCCTCGCCGTGCCGAACGATCCGCAGCCGCTGCGCAGCGTCACGCGTTGGGAGGCGGAAGGGCCGCTGGTCCGGCTCCATATCGGGCTCGAGGATGCCGACGACCTCATCGCGGACCTCGAGGCCGGGCTGCGGCGTTACGCCTCCGGAACATGAGGAGCATCTTCGACACGTTCGGCGTCACCTGGCCGAATTATTCGGATTGGGTCTCCGCCGGCGCGACGCTCGCCCTGCTCGTCCTGCTCTGGCTTCTCGCCGCGGCGGTCGGAGGCTGGGCAGGCCCCCGTCTCGCCGGCTTCTGGACCCGCCGCGGCGGCGCCGGCGGCGAGGGGCTCGCGGAGCGCACCGGACCTGTCGTGCGCTACCTCTTCTTCCTCGTCGCAGCGGGCATCGCCCTCAATGCCGACAAATGGCGGCCGCTGGCCCTGGTCGTCTTCGGAATCGCCATCGCGGTCGGCGCCGCCTTGCTCATCCTGACCCTGGCGCGCGGGCTCCAGTTGGCGCGGTGGATGGGCTGGGTGCTTGCCGCGGTGGCCTTCATCGGCCTGCTCGGCCGCTCGGTCGGCAGCCTCAGGCCGCTCACCCACCCGCTCGACCGGATCGGCTTCAGCGCGGGGCGCACGCACGTCTCCCTGCTGACGGCGCTGCAGGCGGCGATCGTCCTCCTCGCCCTCTACGCGGCGGTGAAGCTGTTCAACCGCGTCGTCGGCCAGTCGATCCGCCACATGGGCGGACTCGACGCGACGCAGCAGCTGCTCGCCCAGAAGCTGGCGGGCGTCGCGATCGTCGTCGTCGCCTTCTTCGTCGGCATCGACCTGATGGGGATCGACCTCACCGCGCTCACCGTCTTCTCCGGCGCGTTCGGGCTCGCCGTCGGCTTCGGGCTCCAGAAGACCTTCGGCAATCTGATCGCCGGCATCATCCTGCTGATGGACCGGTCGATCAAGCCGGGCGACGTCATCGTGGTCGGCGAGAGCTTCGGCCATGTGAACAAGATCGGCGTCCGCGCCGTCTCGATCGTCACGCGCGATGGCAAGGAGCATTTGATCCCGAACGAAAACCTGATGACCAAGGAGGTCGAGAACTGGTCCTACTCGAGCCGCGATGTCCGCATCCACATCCCGGTCGGGATCAGCTACGATTGCGATCTCGCCCTCGCGCAGAAGCTGATGGTCGAGGCGGCGAAGGGCGCGAAACGGGTGCTCAAATCGCCGGCGCCGAGCGTGTGGCTCCGCGCCTTCGGGGAGAGTACGGTCGACCACGAGATCCTCTGCTGGGTCGGCGATCCCGAAGCGGGGATCGGCAGCGTCCGGTCGGAGGTGCTGAACCGGGTGTGGGTGCTGTTCAAGGAGAACGATATCGTGCTGCCGAACCCGCAGCGCGACATCCACGTCAAGGACTGGCCGGCGCCGCCGGCGGCAAGCTCAGGCGCGGACGGTGCCGGCGAGGGCCGCTAGCGCCCCGCGCAGAGCGTCGCCGAGCACCGACGCCGCGGCGCCGGCCGGACGGCCGCCGTCGCTGAGCCTGAGCAGGGCCTCGACCCCTGCCGCGGCCCACCCGGCGGTCTCGGTCGCGAGGCGGTCGAAGCGGCGCTGCACGATGGGACAGGCGTGGGCGTAGGCGGCGCTGACACGCGCGGCCTCGTCCAGACCGTCGTGGCGCATCGGCGCCTGCTGGCGGCCGGCAATCTCGTCGACCAGCGCCAGCACCTGGCGCAGCTGCGCGACCTGCCCCCCCGCGTCGGCGAGGCCAGGCATGTAGGCGGGTGGCGACTGGTGCGTCATGGCGCCCGCTCATAGGCGCGGCGCGGCTAAGGAAGGGCTAACGGGGGAGGGGACGTTCCGGAACCCTGCTTATTGCGGGGTGGTCGCCGTGGCCTGCTTGCCGGCGCCGGTGGGCGCGTTGAGGATCGTCTGGGTGGTCGCGCCTTTGTCGACGACGGTCGTGTTCGGGTCCCCGGCGACGGAGCGGGCGCCCAGGGCGGCGCGGTCGCTGCCGGCCGCGTTGAGCAGGGTCTGCTCGCTCTGGCTGCGCGGGGCGGGGCCGCCGAACAGTGCCTCGAGCGCCTGGGTGCGCGCGTCCGCCGCCTGCGGCGTCGGGTCGCCGGCGCGCGGCGGCGCGAGGGTGTAGTCGGGCGGGATGATCAGCGGCTGGTTGCGGGCGACGGCGAACTCGTCGGGCCGGCCGCGGTCGGCGACGCCGTGACGGGCGCAGCCGCCGAGGATCAGGGCCGCGGCCGCCGCTGTCAGGCCGATCGTCACGATACGCATTGTCACTTGTCCTCCGAGGGCGCCTTCCGGTCGCGCGTCAGCAGCGCCCGGACCAGCAATAGCAGGACGCCGATGGTAATGGCAGCGTCCCCGACATTGAAGACCAAAAACGGATGCACGTCGCCGAAATGCAGGTCGGCGAAGTCGACGACATAGCCCAGCCGCACGCGGTCGAGGATGTTGCCGAGCGCGCCGCCCAGCACGAGGGCGAGGGCAAAGGCGTCGTCGCGGCGCTTCTCCCGCCACAGCCAGGCGAAGACGAAGGCGGAGATGGCCGCGGTCAGCGCCACCAGGACCCAGCGCATGACGTGGCTGTCGGCGGTCAGAAAGCCCATCGAGACGCCGTAATTGGCGGTGAAGATGAAGCGGAAGAAGGGGGCCAGCACGATGCCCTCGCCGCCGAAGCTGCGGGCCTCGAGCTGGAGCGGATGGACGACGACCCATTTGACCAGCTGGTCGACGATCAGCACCGCCGCCGCCACGCCGAGGCCGACGATGCGGTTCGCCGGGCGGGGGCTCTTCCGCTTGGCCGCCGCCTCAGCCATTCGTCGCCTCCGCCGGACCGCGCGGCTTGCGTCCGTCGCGCAGCAGCGCCCGCGCGAGCAGGACCAGCACGCCGACGGTGATCGCGGCGTCGCCGAGGTTGAAGACGAGGAAAGGGTGGAGATCGCCGACGTGCAGGTCGGCAAAGTCGACGACGAACCCCAGCCGCACCCGGTCGAGGATGTTGCCGAGCGCCCCGCCGAGGATGAGGGCGAGCGCGATCGCGTCGTCCCGCCTCTTCTCACGCCACATCCAGGCGAGCACGAACGCCGCTATCGCGCCGGTGAGCGCGACGAGCAGCCAGCGCGCGACGTGGCCGTCGGCGGGCAGGAAGCGCATCGAGATGCCCGGATTTTCGACGTAGATGAAGCGGAAGAAGGGCAGCAGGACGATACCCTCCCCGCCGAGGCTGCGCTCGACGAGGCGCAGCGGGTTGAGGACGGCCCACTTCGACAGCTGGTCGGCCGCGAGCACGAGGATGGCGATCGCCAGGCCGACGGCGCGGTTCCGCCGCACCTCGTCGCGCGCGCGCCCGGTCTTCCGCGTCAACCCCGCCTCAGCCATTCACCACCTCGGCGCAACGGTTGCACAGGCCGCCCTCCTCGTCCACTTCCGGCATGTGCCGCCAGCAACGGCCGCATTTGAGGCGCGCGGTGCGGGTCACCTCGATCCGGTCCGTCGCCCCCGCCTCGAGCTCGGAGACGATATAGACTTCCTTCAGCACCTCCTCGTCGAGGTCGAGGGCATTCTCCTCGTCCTGCGGGACGATGAGGCGCGCTTCGAGGCTCGAGCCGATCAGCTTCTCGCGGCGAAGCGGCTCGATCGCCTCGGTCACCTCGTCCCGCGAGGCGCGCACCAACGCCCATTTCGCGCCGAGCGCATCGTCGCGGCGGGCGGCGTCGATCTCGGGCCATTCGAGCAGGTGGACGGAGCCGCCGTCGGGATAGCGGGTGAGCCACGCCTCCTCGGTGGTGAAGCACAGCACCGGCGCCAGCCAGCGCACCAGGGCGTGGAACACGCTGTCCAGCACGGTCCGGTAGGCGCGGCGTTTCGCCGAGGCCGGCGCGTCGCAGTAAAGGCTGTCCTTGCGGATATCGAAGAAGAAGGCGGAGAGGTCGTCGTTGGCGAAGGTGGCGAGGAGCCGCGTGTAGCGGTTGAACTCGAAGCCTTCGGCCGCGGCCCTCAGCTCCGCGTCGAGCTCGGCGAGGCGATGGAGGACCCAGCGCTCCAGCTCGGGCATCTCCTTCGCCGGCAGCCGCTCCGCATCCGTGAAACCGTCGAGGGCGCCGAGCAAATAGCGGAAGGTGTTGCGGAGCTTGCGATAGGCGTCCGACGTGCCGGCGAGGACCTCCTTGCCGATCCGCACGTCCTCGAAATAGTCGGTCGAGGCGACCCACAGGCGCAGGATGTCGGCGCCCGATTCCTGGAGCACCTTCAAGGGATCGACGGTGTTGCCGATCGATTTCGACATCTTGCGGCCGTTCTGGTCGAGCGCGAAGCCGTGGGTGAGCACCGCCTTGTAGGGGGCCAGACCGCGGGTTCCGCAGCTTTCCAGGAGCGACGATTGAAACCAGCCGCGATGCTGGTCGGAGCCTTCGCAATAGAGGTCGGCGCGCACGTCCTGGCCGTAGCGGGCCTCGACGACGTAGGAATGGGTCGACCCGCTGTCGAACCAGACGTCGAGGATGTCGGTGACGGGCTCCCATTCCTCGCGGCTGTAATGGTTGCCGAGCAAAGCCTGGTGATCGGCAGCGAACCAGGCGTCGGCCCCGCCTTCGTGAAAGGCGTGGATGATGCGTGAATTGACCACCGGGTCCTTGAGATACTCTCCGGTCTTCCTGTGGACATAGAGCGCGATCGGAACGCCCCAGGCGCGCTGGCGGCTGATCACCCAGTCGGGGCGCCCTTCGACCATAGAGCGAATGCGGTTCTTCGAGCGCTCGGGGACCCAGCGCGTGGCTTCGATGGCTTCCAACGCCGTCGCGCGGAGGCCCGGGCCCCCTCCACCATGCTGCGCATGGTCCCCCTCCCCGTTCCGGGGAGGAGTCGAGGCGTCGGTGCCGTCGCTCCTCCCCGGAACGGGGAGGGGGACCGCCGCCGCAGGCGGGGGTGGAGGGGGCCCCGCCTCGCCACCTTTTCCGCCATCCATCGGGATGAACCACTGGGGCGTGCAGCGGAAGATGATCTTGGCCTTGGAGCGCCAGCTGTGCGGGTAGGAGTGGCGGAAATCGTCGGACGCCGCCAGCAGCGCGCCCGCCTCGCGCAGGTCGCGGCAGATCGGGCCTTCCTCCATCTGGCTCCCGTTCCCGCTGGCGTTGAGCTTCGGGTTGATCACCGACAGCGGACAGCCGCCCAGCCATTCCCAGTCCGGCCGGTAGCGCCCGGCGTCGTCGACGGCGAACACCGGGTCGATGCCGTTCGCCTTGCACAAGAGGAAGTCGTCCTCGCCATGGTCCGGCGCCATGTGGACGAGGCCGGTGCCCTGCTCGGTGGTGACGAAGTCACCCGGCAGGAAGGGGCGGGGTTTCTCGAAGAACGGCCCCTCGAACGCGCCCGCCATCGGGTGGTACGCAGTCGCGCCCGCGAGCTGCGCACCTTTTCCGCGCCACACAATCGGAGCGCTATCGATTTCGTGGGCCAACCCGGGCGACGACCAACTCGTATCGAGATAGCCCTGCATTCGCCGGACCACGTCTTCGAAGAGGGCTGCGGCGACAATGAACCGGTCGCCAGAGCAAAACTCGCCGACCGGCCTCCCCTTTTGCCCGCCGGCCGCGCCGCCTGCCGTGGGCGGACGAACCTTCGTTTCCAACTCGAACGCCACGTAGTCGATGTCGCGGCCGAACGCGATGGCTTGGTTGACCGGAATCGTCCACGGCGTCGTCGTCCAGACCACAGCGTGCGCATATTTGAGTTCAGGTGCGTTCGGCGCGTGCATGATTTTGAACGCCACGTCGATCTGCGTCGACGTGATGTCCTCATACTCGACCTCGGCCTCGGCGAGGGCGGTCTTCTCCACCGGGGACCACATGACCGGCTTGGCGCCGCGGTAGAGCTGGCCGCTTTCGGCGAACTTGAGGAGCTCCTCGACGATCTTCGCCTCGGCCTCGAACTTCATGGTGAGATAGGGGTCGTCCCACTCGCCCATCACGCCGAGGCGCTGGAACTGCTCGGACTGCACGCGCACCCATTCCTCGGCATAGGCGCGGCACTGGGCGCGGAATTCGCGCGGCGGGACGGCATCCTTGTCGAGCTTCTTCTTGCGGTACTGCTCCTCGATCTTCCACTCGATGGGGAGGCCGTGGCAGTCCCAGCCGGGGACGTAGGGCGCGTCCTTGCCGAGCAGGGACTGGGAGCGAACGACGATGTCCTTCAGGATCTTGTTCATCGCGTGGCCCATGTGGATGTCGCCATTGGCGTAGGGCGGGCCGTCGTGGAGGATGAAGCGCTCGCGGCCCTGCCGGGCCTCGCGCAGCCGCTTGTAGAGGCCTTCAGATGCCCAGCGCGCGAGGATCGCCGGCTCCTTCTGGGCGAGGCCGGCTTTCATCGGGAAATCGGTCTTCGGGAGGAAGACCGTCGAGCGGTAATCGGGCTTTTCGGACATTGCGCCGCCGCTTAGCGGGGATCATCTCCCAAGGGAACCTCCGCCTTACCCTCTCCCCGGCGGGGAGAGGGCGCCCGAGTCGAGAGGTGTTCCTCGGACTTGGAACGCCCTCACCCCAACCCTCTCCCCGCGGGGAGAGCGGATTAGGCGCTCGGATCCCTGTCGCGGCTCAGATCGTCGACTTCGGCCATGATGCTGGCGAGGGCGGAGGTGCCGTCGGTCTCATGCTCGCGCCTCGACGGGAGCTTGCCCTCGGCGAGGAGGTGCTCGAGGGCGACGCGGCCGCGGGCGACGCGGCTCTTGATCGTGCCGACCGCGCACCCGCAGATCTCGGCCGCCTCTTCATAGGCGAAGCCGCCCGCGCCGACGAGGATCAGCGCCTCGCGCTGCGGCTGGGGCAGGTGAAGCAAGGCGCGCTGCATGTCGGTGAGCTCGACGTGGCGGTCCTGGCTGGCCGGCGCGGCGAGCATCTTCGAGGCGGTGAGCTCGTCCCACTCGCCCTTGAAGCGGGCGCGGCGCATCTGGCTGAGGAACAGGTTCCTGAGGATGATGAAGGTCCAGGCGCGCATGTTGGTGCCCGCCTGGAAGCGCTTGCGGGCCGCCCAGGCCTTGAGCAGGGTCTCCTGGACGAGGTCGTCGGCGAGGTCGCGGCTGCCCGACAGCGAGCGGCCGAAGGCGCGCAGATGCGGGATGACCTGCGCCAGCTGGTCCTTGAACTCGTTGTCGGGGAGCGGCACCGGCTCGGGGCGCGGCGCCTCATACTCCTCGTCGTCGTCGTCCGTGATCGGCGGGTGGCTCAATCTGTCCCCATGGCTTGGCGCGGCAGTGAATTCGCTCATGCGTTCGTCGGGAACGCACGCCGGCGCCCCCCTCTCCCTTTCGATGTAGGCGGTCAGTGCCAGACCAACAATATGATCGCGAACAGGACGATCACCAGGCCCAGCGACACGGGAAGGATGACCCGCAGCATGTGGTTCGACTGGCCCGCGCGTGCGCGGGTGGTGTCGAGATGCCGTTCGCCGTCGCCCATGATCCCTCGGTTCCGTTCGTTTCAGGCGGGCAACGCCCGCTGGGGAGTCGGGTTCCGAAAGGTGGGAGGGGACAGTCACTTTTCGCGGGAGCCGGAGGGGACAGTCACTTTTCCGACCGTCGCCTCCCGTTCGGCACCGCCGTGCGGAAAAGTGATTGTCGCCCTAGCTCCGCCGTCCGGAAAAGCGACTGTCCCCGTCGCTCCCTAAGCGGGCAGCGTCGCGTTGTCGAAGAACAGGGCCTGGGCGATCGCCGCCTTCACCGTCGAGCGCTGGAACGGCTTGGTGATGAGGAAGGTCGGCTCGGGCCGCTCGCCGGTGAGCAGCCGCTCCGGGAAGGCGGTGATGAAGATCACCGGCACCTGGAATTCCGAGAGGATGTCCTTGACCGCGTCGATGCCCGAGCTGTCGTCGGCGAGCTGGATGTCGGCGAGGACCAGGCCCGGACGGCGCGCCATGGCCTGCGCCACCGCCTCGTCGCGGGTGACGGCGACGCCGGTGACGCTGTGGCCGAGGTCGCGGACGATCGTCTCGATGTCCATCGCGATGATCGGCTCGTCCTCGATGATCAGCACCTCGGCGCGGGTCTGCCGCTCTATCTCGGCCAGCGCCTCGGCGACCAGGCGCTCGACCTCGTCCGGGGAGGCGCCGATGAGATAGCCGGCATCCTCAGGCGTGAAACCCTCCATCGCCGTCAGCAGCAGCGCCTGGCGGGAAAGCGGGGTGATGCGCGACAGGCGGGCCTGCGCGATGCCTTCGGGATCCTGGGTGCCGACCGCGCCGGGATCCTCCTCGATGTTCGCCGAAGACCAGATCGCGTGGAAGGTGCGGTAGAGGCCGAGCCGTGGGTCCACGTCGCGGGGGAAATCGCCGGGCGCGGCGACGATGGCCTCGAGCGTCGCGCGGACGAAGGCGTCGCCGTGCTGCTGGCTCCCCGTCAGCGCGCGCGCATAGCGGCGGAGGAAGGGAAGGTGCGGGGCGAGATCCTGTCCAAGCGACATATTCGTTACGACTCCTGATCGGCTTGCTGCGTCTATTGAGAGGCCGCCCGCCGCATTGCAACCCCGCCGCAAGGAGGGGCTCCAAAGCCGCGCGCGGAACAGGAAAAGCCCTGCATGTCCCCGCTCGGAACGTTGGAACCAACGTCCGACTTTTTTGTTTCACGTGCGACCGCGGCCCATTATTGGACCCGCGGCGTCACTCTGTGCATCCGCCGTGGGGCGGTTGCTTGGGGGCACATTCATATCGGATCGAGAGCAGCGGGCGCGGCGCTGCCGCGAGGGGTTAGAGATTGAGCTTCGAAGACGACAGGGACCGGCGCCGCAAGGCGGACACCGCTTCGCAACCCGAGGCGGCCGAGGCGCCCAGGACCAGGAAGAAGCGCGGTTCCAGCCCCGAAGTGGGCCATGCCCTGCGCGCCGCCTACCAGCAGGCCGTGAGTGAGGACATCCCGCCCGAGATGCTCGACCTGCTCGGGAAGCTCGGTTAGCTCGCTTCCAGAGTCTCCCGTCCTGGCGGACCTGCGAATGCCGTTCGGGCAGAGCCTGTCGACGCCCCGTCCTTCCCTGTCGCAGAGGAAGAAGATGGGCTTCGACAGGCTCGGCCCGTGCGGCGTCGGCGCCGGGAGGCAGGGGATCTCCCCGATGCTCCACGGGGGCGGGAGCGAGCCATTGAAGCCGACCGGCGCGCGCCCTAAGAGCCGTCCGGCTTGCAGCATCGGATCGACGTGAACGGCAAGGACCAAGGCTGGCTCGGCGCGCGCTTCACCCGGATGTCTACCGGGCTGAAGATGCTGCTCATCCTCTCCGCGGCTTTGCTCCCGCTCGGCATCGTCGCCATCTGGGCCTCGGTGCACAGTGCGCAGGAGAAGAACGCGCAACGGCGCGACGAGCTGTTCGCTCGCCTCGCCATCAAGGCGCAGCGCCTCGACGCCGCGCTGTCCCGGGCCGAGCTGACCATCGGCACGGCCAGCGCGGCGATCACCAGCGCGCCCAACAGCCGTGCCGTCTGCGAAAATACGCTGCGGCGGCTGGAGCGCGGGCCGGTGCCGGGCCACTACGCCCTCTATGCCGCGGGTGCCGAGCTCGGCTGCGCCAGCGTCGGCCTGGTCGTCCCCGCACGCAGCGTGCGCGCGCCGCACGGCGGGACACGGGTCGAGATCATGCCGGACGGAGCGTCGCTGCGCCTGTCGGTCTTCGGCGAGAGCGGCGCGCTCGAGGGAATCACCGAATTCGATCGCGCCGCGCTCACCGAGCTCACCTACATCCCCGGCACGAGCCGCAACTTCGACCTCGACCTCGTCCAGGGCGGCCGCACGATGGTGCTGCGCCGCGACTTCGCGGACGGGCCGCTGATCCGCACCTATCGCGGCAGCGAGGCGGCCGCCGGCGGGCAGTTGGGGCTGCGGATGACATTGGGGGTGCAGAGGATCGGCACGGTTGATTTCCTGATGATCGTGCTTCCCGTCCTCATGTGGCTGTTCGCGGCCATCATCGGCTGGCTGATCCTCCAGCGCCTGCTCTTGCGCCCGCTCGCGCTCGTCCAGCGCGCCGTCTCGGCCTACCGGCCCGGCGACCGCACTGTGGCCCTCCCCCATGTCGCGAGCCCGGCGCGCGAGATCGGCGACCTCGGCACCGCGTTCGAGGACGTCGTCAGGACCGTCGCCCGCCACGAGGCCGATCTCGAGGCGGCGGTCGACCGGCAGACCCGCCTGGTCCGCGAGGTCCACCACCGCGTGAAGAACAACCTCCAGGTCGTCGCCTCGCTGCTCAACCTCCACGCCCGCGGGGCCGCCAGCGAGCAGGTCGCCGCCGCTTATGCGTCGATCCAGCGGCGCGTCGACGCGCTCGCCGTCGTTCACCGCAACCATTATGCCGAGCTCGAGGAAAATCGCGGCGTCGCGCTCAAATCGCTGATCTCGGAGCTCGCCGCGAACCTGCGCGCGACCGCGCCGGCATCCGCCAGCGGCATGGCGATAAGGCTCGATCTCGCGCCCTTCTACGCGACCCAGGACGTCGCCGTGTCCGTCGCCTTCCTGGTCACCGAGATCGCCGAATATGCGATGCTCTGCGGCAGCCGGTCCGTGGCGATCGCCCTCGACGAGGGTGAGGTTGCCGGGACGGCGACCCTGATCGTCGAATCGGACAGCCTGCGCCGCGATACGCCCTGCGACGAGGCGATCTCCGATCGCTTCCAGCGCATCGTCACCGGCCTCTCGCGCCAGCTTCGCTCCACCATTTCCCGGGAGGAAAGCGAGGGCCGCTACAGCCTCGCCATCGCGGTGGTCGAGAAAGCGGAGCGGGGGTAGGTTTTGGGTTTTGGGTTTTGGGTTTTGGGTTTT
>Ga0213876_10000179_pt1 | contig 65505 bp, 66 predicted proteins | sample BarmaccomBMRX_R9_FD_160113 | JGI IMG/M metagenome (GOLD analysis project Ga0213876, IMG submission 160113) | Root-associated microbial communities from Barbacenia macrantha in rupestrian grasslands, the National Park of Serra do Cipo, Brazil - RX_R9 | ecosystem: Host-associated > Plants > Roots...
CATCGATCTCACGAAGGCGCAGGCCGCGCGGTCGTCCACGATCAGGGACATCAACCGGCAGTTCGTCCTCAACTACATCCGCGACCGCGAGCCCATCTCGCGCGCCGAGATCGCGCGCTCGACCGAGCTGCAACGCTCGACCGTCTCGACCATCGTCGAGGAGCTGAAGGACGAGGGGCTCATCGAGGAGATCGGCGCGGGCGCCTCGACGGGCGGCCGCCGCCCTACCCTCCTCAGACTGCGCGCGGCCGGCGCGACCGCCGTCGGCGTCGACATCACGCCCTCTTCGACCACCATCGCCACCAGCGACCTCGGCGGCCGCGTCATCGCGCGCGAGCAGTTCGAGAACAGCCCGCGGCCCGACGAGCTGGCCGCGCACGTCATCGAGCGCCTGCGCGACATCGCGGGCCGCGAGCACCAGGGCGCCATCGCGGGCGTCGGCGTGAGCCTCCCCGGACTCGTGGACACGGGGACGGGGCGCGCCATCTACATCCCCTTCTTCCGCTGGCGCGACTGGCCCATCGCCGAAGAGATCGGGCGCGCGACGGGCCTGAAGGCGTTCGTGGACAACGACGCCAACGCCGCCGCGCTCGCCGAACTCTGGTTCGGGCGGCCCGAGGTGAGCGGCGCGCGCGACTTCATCATCGCGCTCGTCGCCGAAGGCATCGGCACAGGGATAGTCTTCGACGGGCAGGTCTACCGCGGCGAGCGCGGCGCGGCCGGCGAGTTCGGACACATGATCGTGGGCACGGGCGCGCCCGTCGCGTGCTCGTGCGGCAACCGCGACTGCTGGGAGGCTTTCGCGTCGGAGCGCGCGGCCGTGGCGCGCTACACGAATAACTCGGGGAAGAACGTCCAAGTCCTTTTCAGCGAGGTCGTCGAGCGCGCGCTCGGCGGCGAGCAGGCGGCCATCGACGCCCTGACCGAGACGGCACACTACCTCGGCATCGGCATCTCGAACCTCATCGTCGGGCTGTCGCCCGAGACGGTCGTGGTCGGCGGCCAGATCACGCGCGCCTGGCCCATCATCGCGCCCTCGCTCGAAGAGACCATCCAGCGCAGCATCCGCCGCGGCCTCCCCTCCGCGCGCATCGTCGCCTCGACTTTGAGCGAGCCGACGCTCCTCGGCTCGCTCAGCCTGGTGCTGGCGAGCAAGTTCGGTCTGGCGGAAGCTTGAAAGCAGTAGGCAGATGGCAGTAGGCAGTTAAGAACCTTAACTCGAACAGTCGAAGATAGCTCTTCGCCATTTGAAACGCGGAGCGTACTGCCTACTGCCATCTGCCTACTGCCTACTGATTCCTTATGCAGACGGCAGACGTTGTCATCATCGGCGGCGGCGTCATCGGCGCGAGCGTGGCTTATCACCTCGCGGCGCGGGGCGCGCGCGACGTGCTGGTCTTGGAGCGCGGCGCGGCGCCCGGCGCGGGGAGCACCGGGCGCGCGACCGGCGGCTTTCGGGCGCAGTTCGGGACGGAGGTCAACGTCCGCCTCTCGCTCCTCTCGCGCGAGAAGCTTCTGCGGTTCGAGGAGGAGACGGGCGTCGACCCGGGCTTCCGGCAGGTGGGCTACCTCTTCGTCGCGTCGCGCGAAGAGGAGTTGCGCGAACTCGTCAACGCGCAGACGGTGCAGCGCGCGTGCGGGTTCGCGGAGGCGGGCGAGGTCTGCGTCGAAGAGGTCGCGCGGCTGAACCCGGCGTGGAACGTGGAGGGCGTGGCCGGCGGTGTCTACTGCCCCGCGGACGGCTTCATCCGCCCGACGGAGATCATGCGCGGCTACGCGTCGGCGGCCGAGCGTCTGGGCGCGCGCTTCCTCTACGGCGTCACGGTCGAAGGCGCGCGGGCGGCGGAGGGGAAGGTCGGGAGTCTGTTGACGAGCGCGGGCGAGGTCTCGGCGGGCGCGTTCGTCAACGCGGCCGGCGCGTGGGCGGGCGAGGTCGCGCGCGCTCTCGGCGCGGACGTGCCGGTCACGCCGCTGCGCCGTCAGGTCGCGGTCACAAGGCCCACGGACATCCTGCCGGACGGGATGCCGATGACTATCAACGTCGGCGACGGCTTCCACCTGCGCGTGCGCGACGGGCGCGTACTCCTGCTCTGGCCGGACGAGCCGCGCGCCGGGGCGGACGCCTTCGACACCTCCGTCGATGAAGGGTGGTTGCAGACCGTCGTCTCGAAGACGCGCGCGCGCGTGCCCTGCCTGAAGGACGTCGGGATAGACCGCGCGGCCTGCTGGGCGGGGCTTTACGAGATGTCGCCCGACCGCCACGCCATCCTCGGCCGCGCCGAAGGGCTCGAAGACCTCTACCTCGTCAACGGCTCCTCCGGCCACGGCGTCATGCACGCCCCCGCCCTCGGCCAGCTCCTCGCCGAAATCATCCTCGACGGCGCCGCACACACCTTAGACACGCACGCCCTCCGCCCCACACGCTTCGCCGAGGGCCGGCCGAACGTCGGCCCCGACCTCCTCTGAGCACAGCCCGCGCGTGCTATCATTTTTGTCGAGTTACTCGGCGGCACCGTTTTATGGGTAGACTGTTCTATAGAATAGGCGAGTCTGGGGCAGGCATCTTCCGGCTCGCCGGAATTTTAGTCCTGGTCATTACGCAGGCGTTGTGCGGGGCGCTTAAGCAGAAAGGTGATGTCGTGACACCGGCGGCTAATAAGGATGAGATCGCCGCCAAGAGCGCGCAGCCAGATGGGCTGCGCTTGGAACTCGCTTCAGACAGGACTGAGGTCGCCGCCGGACAGTGCGCCGGTTTGCGTCTGAACGTCTTTAACCCCTTCGGGCGGCCGACGCTCTGGCGCAAAGATTGGGTGTTGGAGCAACGAGGCCCCACCCCTCCTTTGCCGGAAGCGGCTCCGCGCAGCGATGTCGAACTCCCGCCGGGGTTGACGGCCGACCTTGTCAACATCCGTCTCTGCCACTCCAGCCTCGCCCCCGGTACATACCATTATCGAATCAGCGCTGCGACCGCATCGGGCGAGCCGCCCCGCTCGAACTGGTTGACCTTGCAGGTTCTCCCCTGAGGCGGCGCGGCCCTGTGTCCGCGCCGCCTCAGGGGCCGGCCGTGCTACAGCCTGGTTTTCGCCCACTCTCGCCAGTATGCGAGATACCGCTGCTCGTCCTTGTCGTAGAGGTCGATTGACGGCGCCCACTCGCTCCGGCCTGTGACGATTGCCAGGCCGAGAACCGCCTGGTAACGCACTTCGCGGTCTTCATCCTGCAACGCCTTCGACAGCGGCTCGATTACGGCATCAGTCCCGATGTGACGGAGCGCCGCGGCGGCGCTCCGTCTGACCACCACCCCGCTCGCCCCCAACAGCCGCCCGAGCGTGGGGACTGCACGCTCGTCAGTCACCCCGTCCCGTATGGCGTAGGCAAGTTCGCCGGATAGACCCGCCGCCTCGGGCTGTGGGCTGAGCAGGGCCTCCTCCGCGAGATTCAGCGCGGAGATGTCGCCCTGTTTGAGCAGAGCGGCGGCGGCGCGCAGGCGCAGAGGGCCGTCGAGCACCGGCAACGCCCTCCTTAACGCCGCCGTGGCCGCCTCCGACCCCACACCTTCCAGAATGCCGACGGCGCGCACGCGCTCGCCCTGGGAGGCCCGCGGCGAGTTCATCACGTAGGCGACTTCGGCGATGACCCTCCCCAGGACGTCGCCCTCTCCGGCCGGAGCGTCGGGCGCGGCGATGATGAAAGGGTAGTAGGGGTCGAGCACCGCATACGACTGCTGCGGCCCGGCCCGGAGGAAGAACAATCCGAACTGCGGCGCGGCGACGCCGACATACCCCAGCGACACGTCCGGGATGTAGAAGACGAAACTGACTGTGGGCGCGTCGGACGGCCCCTTGAGCACTCTGAACAGGCGGAGGGTGGCGACCATCCGGCGCGCGGCGACGGTCTGCCCGCGGGCTTCGATGCTCGTCCGCCCATCTTCCCGCACGGCGGTGACCTGTCCGGCCGCCACGAGACTCGCGTTAGTCGTCAGCTCCGGCAGGTTCAGCGCCGGCACCGGGATGGCCGCCGCCGCGTCCGCGCCCAAGAGGGCGGACGCGGCGGCGGTAACGAACAGAAGTCCGAGACTGCGCATGAGCTTCTCCTTTCCTTCGAGGGTGCCGGGCACCCTTACGGCGCTGGCGACACCCTGTTTGTATGCTCGGAGTGGTCTGTGAACTTCTGCCACGTGTTAGTCTGCACGCGCCGGCCGGAGCCGATGACGGTGCTGCCGACGTACCATTCGCCGTTCCAGTGGTAGACGGCCGTATTACAGAGCGGCGAGCAAGGCCCCCTCGGCGTCGGGGTGTGCGTGGAGGTCTCGCCCTGTATGTGGTCGTACCAGTCCGACGCGCCGACCGTCGCGCCCTGCGCGGCGCCGCGGCGCCAGTCCATGCCCGAGAAGTCGGTGATGATCCCCGACGTCCACTGCTCATTGATGGGCACGGCGGAGGGCAGCACGTCGGTGAACTGATCTTCGATGCGGTAGTGAATCTCGGTGTCGTAGCCCCAGGTGGCGTCGGCACTCTGCACGAAGTTGCTGTTGAGGACGAGCCGGTGCGGCGCGCGCACGGAGAGGTGGAACGTGTCGGAGGTGGCGCCGTTGGCCGTCACCTGGTCGCCACGTCGGTAACGTTGCCGAGGGCGATGACCGCCGTACTCCGCCGAGGCATCCACCAAGCCGCCTCCTGGATGTCCGAGCGCGCCTCGTCTTTGACGACGAAGAATTCGTCCACGTTCTCGCCGCCGTTAACGCGCATGAACCTGAACTGCGCCCACATCTCGCGCGCGATGCCGTAGTAGGAGAGTGAGAGGCCGCCCCAGCCGCGCGCGCCGCCCTCCCCCTGCGGCAGCAACTTCCTGAAATCGACGTAGCGAATCTCCGCCGACCGCACGCGGACGGGGTCGCCGACGACCGGCGTGCCGTCCAGCCGGTAGAAGGTCGGCGTGACTTCCATCTCTTTCGGGCTGCGCGAGTTGAAGACCAGCTCGCCGTCCTGCGCTTCGGGCAGGTCGGTCAGAGGAACGTAGAGCACCTGATTCCCCGGCGGCGAGCAGCTCGGGCACTGATCTTTCTTGCCGTACTTTTTCCCCAGATACCCGGGCGCGACCTGTCCAGACTTGGCGGAAGCGCCGCCCGCCTCGGCGGTGAAGTAAGACGTGGCTAAGGAGATGAGTAGAGCCAAGCCCCCGACAAGACACAGGAGCGATTTGAGCAATGTGCCCCGCCAAGCCGACTTTAACCAGTGAGACGAATGGAAGGGTTTCCGCATGAGCACCGCCTTTCTGTTCTTCTAAAGAACATGCTTCGGAAGAAGAGACGTGACTGCCTCTTCCGATGAGGACACGCATCCCAGAGGGTTTTGCTGCGGCGCGCGGGGCGAACGCGTAGACGGATGTTTAGAAGCAGAGAGGGGACAGGGCTAACGGTGGACGAGCGGTTTCAGGCTAACGGCGAGGAGAGAGAGAGAGTTCCTGGTAGCTCGCGTAAGTCGGGAGTGGATGGGGAACGCGCGAAATTTACTCCAGTCATGCAGGTCTGTCAACAGGATTTTTCTGTAACGCGTTGTCCGCGCGAAAAGGTCAGTAAGGTGCCTCCGCCGCAACGCGTGCGGCGCGGACTTTACGGCAGACGATGTAAACCGTGCGTTAGGTTACTTCGTGCCTTTGCCTTCGGTGAGGGTGGCGGTCTTGTCCACGGCGTCCACGTTGAAGGTCTCGGCGGAGCCGTCGGGCCAGCGGACTTCGAGTCTGTCGACTTTCGTCGCGGCGCCGAGGCCGAAGTAGAGGCAGGGGTCGTTCTGTGAGGCGTAGCTGCCGCCGCTCACAACGTCGCCGCGCTGGCGGAGCTTCCCCGTCGTCAGGTAGACGACCGCGCCGGTCGCGTCGCGCGGACTCTTCTTCGCGGGGTCGCCGACGAGGCGGAGGCGCAGCCAGTGGTTCTTCGTCTCGGTGACGTTGCGCAGGACGGTCGGGTAGGTGTCGAGGTTGTTGAGGACGAGGTCGAGGCGGCCGTCGCCGTCTAAGTCCGCGACGGCGAGGCCCCGGCTCGGCCAGGCTTCGGCGAGGCCGGAGCCGGGGGCCGCGCCGACCCGCTGGAACTGGCGCGCGCCGCGCTCGGCCTGCCGCGCGTCCGGGTGCGGGACGTTCCGGAAGAGCAGAAGCTGCTGCGCGTAGGACGTGCCCCACTGCTGCGCGTCCACGGCCGGGTAGACGTGGCCGTTGGCGACGACGATGTCCTTCCAGCCGTCCGCGTCATAATCCAAAAACGCCGTGCCCCAGCCGAGGAAGGGGATCGTCGGCTCGCCGACGCCCGCCTGAAAAGTCACGTCGGTGAAGTTGCCCTCGCCGTCGTTGTGGTAGAGCGTGTTCGAGTCGTCGGAGAAGTTCGTGACGTGGAAGTCCACGCGGCCGTCGTTGTCGTAGTCGCCGACGCCGAGGCCCATGCCCGCCTGCTCTCGTCCGTTCTCGTTCAGGGCGACGCCCGAAGGGTAGCCCGTCTCCTCGAACGTGCCGTCGCCCTTGTTGATGTAGAGCTGCTTCGGCGTCGAGTCGTTGACGACGATGAGGTCGAGCAGCCTGTCGTCGTCGGCGTGCACCCAAGCCGAAGAGAAGCCGTAGTAACGCGTCGCGTCGTTCACGCCCGCCTTGTCAGACACGTCCTCGAACGTCCCGTCGGGCTTCTGGTGGTAGAGCGTGTCGGTGTCGCCCTTCAGGCCGCGCGGGCCGCACATGACGGCGACGCCGCGGAACTGGCAGAAGTTGGCCGCGACCTGTCCGGGCTTGCCCGCGTCCGAAGGCGAGGGCGGGAGGTTGTCGAGGTCGAAGACGACGTAGCCGGGGACGAAGAGGTCGAGGCGGCCGTCGTTGTCGTAGTCGCCGAAGCTCGCGCCCGTCGACCAGCCCTTGCGCGCGACGCCGACTTTCGGCGCGACGTCCGTGAAGGTGCCGTTGCCGTTGTTGTGGTAGAGGCGCGACGTGCCGTAGTTGCCGACGTAGATGTCCGCGAAGCCGTCGTTGTCGTAGTCGCCGACGGCGACGCCCATGCCCCAGCGCTCGTTGGCGACGCCGGCCTTGTCGGTCACGTCCTCGAACTTCCAGTTGCCGAGGTTGCGGAAGAGCGCGGCGCGCGGCCGCTTCTCCTTGCCCTGCTCGGCGGCGATGGTCGAGCCGTTGAGGAGGTAGATGTCGGGCCGGCCGTCGTTGTCGTAGTCGAAGACGGCGACGCCGCCCGAGGCGGTCTCGACGATGTAGTCCTTCTGCCTGCTGCCGGAGACGTGCTTGAACTGCGCGAGCGGGGTGCGCGCGGTCACGTCCTCGTAGACGACCGGAGCTTTCGGGTCGGTGATGCCGGCCGTGCGGCGCGCGCCTGTGACGGCCGAAGAGCCGGTCACCACGCCCATGCCGCCCTGCGGCCTCTGCGGCTCGTTCGTCTGCGCCGACGCCCGTAAGAGCGTCAGCGTGACGAGCAATGTGAAGGCGAGCGCGCGCCTCGAAAAGGGGTTACTTGTCATTACGTGACTTCGGGATTAAATCAGAAACTATTAACCACAGAGACACAGCGACACAGCTTGTTGAGCTGTTCCTCTTCAAGCTGTGCCTCTGTGTCTCTGTGGTGAACTCTTACTCAATTAAAACAACTTGAAGATGATTACTGTCTACTGTTCTCGAATGGTCTGGTATGTATCAACCGCTGGGGAGTTGAGCGTCTGTACTTTGCCGTCCGGCCAGTGAATCTCGACGGTGCGGACGCCGGCCTTGCTTCCGAGGCCGACGAGCAGGCGCGTGTCGTTGGTGGAAAGATAACTGCCCGCGCCCGTCACGTCAAAGACCTGTCGCGCGCCCGCCGAGTCCGTCACGGTGACGCGCGCCCCGAGCCCCTGCCTGTTCATCCCGGCGCCGGCGAGCGCGAGGCCGAGCCAGTGATTCTTCGCGCCCGAGTTGCGCAGGACGACCGCCGGGCCGTCCGTCTGCGCGAGCACGACGTCGGTGTCGCCGTCGTTGTCTATGTCGCCGAAGGCCGCGCCGCGCGCGGCGAGCGGGGCGGTCAGGCCGGCGGAGGCCGAGACGTTGACGAACGTCCTGCCCGTGTTGCGCAGGAGCAGAGGCGTCTGCTTGTAGAGGATGTAGCCGGTCGTCTTCTCGATGGTGTCGAGAACGTGCCCCTGCGCGACGAAGATGTCGCGCAGCCCGTCGGCGTCGAAGTCGGCGAAGCGCGCGCCCCAGCCAGAGTAAGGGATGGTGATTGAGCCGAGGCCGGTCGTGCCGGTCGCGTAGGAGAAGCTCATGTCGCCGTTGTTGCGGAAGAGCGGGTAGGTCTCGTTCGAGAGCGCGGTGACGAAGACGTCCACGCGGCCGTCGTTGTCGTAGTCTCCGGCGTCCACGCCCATCCCGGCGAAAGACTTCCCGTTCTCGTCGTAGCCGACGCCCGCGAGCAGAGCCACGTCCTCGAACGTGCCGTCGCCCTTGTTGCGGAAGAGGAACTGCCGCGCGTTGTCGTTCGCCTGAAAGATGTCCGTCCAGCCGTCCCCGTCGAAGTCCGCGAAGGCGACGCCCAGTCCTTTGCCTTCCGGGTCTGCGACGCCTGCGCGCGCGCTCACGTCTTCGAAAGTGCCGTCGGTTTTTTGATGAAGGAGGACGGGCGAGGCGCCTTTGAAGTTGTCGGGGTGGCAGTAGGCGCGCACCTGCGTCGAGCCGCAGTAGAGAGCGCCGCGCTCGAAATCCCAGTCCATGTAGCGCGCGACGTAGAGGTCTAGACGGCCGTCGCGGTCGTAGTCGAGCCAGCCGGCGCTCGTCCCCCAGCCGGGGACTTCGGCCTTCAACTTCTGCGTCACGTCCTCGAAAGTGCCGTCGCCGCGGTTGCGGTAGAGGCGGCCCGCCCCGCCGTAGGCCGCGACGTAGAGGTCAGTGCGGCCGTCGCCGTCGAAGTCTCCGGCCGCCGCGCCCATCGAGTAGCCGAAGCCCTTCAGGCCCGAGCGCTCGGTCACGTCCTCGAAAGTGCCGTCGGGTTTTTGACGGTAGAGGCGATCCCAGAAGCGCGTCTCGCGCTTGTCGGGCGCGGCCGTCTTCGGCATCGGGTCTGTCAGGGCGGCGCCGTTGGTGAGGAAGAGGTCGAGGCGGCCGTCGCCGTCGAAGTCGAAGAGCGCGACGCCCGCGCCCATCGTCTCGGGCAGATACTTTTGAGAGGTCGGCGAGGCGCTGTGTTTGAAGTTGAGGCCGACCTGCGCCGTCACGTCCGCGAAGACGACGGGCGAAGGCGACTGCGGCGCGGGGGGCGCGGTCTTGCGCGCGGGGGGCGTTGTGTCGTAGGAGCGGCCGGTGCGCTGGGGCGGGGCCTGCGGCGGCTGCGCCGCGGCGCAGAGTTGCGCGAGCGCGAGCAGGAAGAGTGCGCGGAGCGCGCCCGACGCCTTGCCTTGATTCGCCGCCATGTCTGTACCGTAACAAAACGTCCGGGCGACGTACAAGCGGACGTGTGCGGAAACCCCGGCTGATACTTTTTCAGGAATTTTTACGCTATTGCAGGTAAGGACGCCGCGGCATATCGGTTGCCCTCAGTCAGAGACGAAAGCCTTTCGGCGATTATTTCAGGAGCCTTTAAAGATGAGAAGACGCAGCCTCGTCAGTTTATTCGCAATCGTTCTCACGCTCGCGGCCTACGCGCCCGCGCTCGCGGCCTCGGACGCCGCGGAGGACACGGACGTGCGCAAGGTGGACGCGAAGGTCGTCGAGGTCAACGAACGCCACATCTCCATCGTCGCGCGCACGGGCGTCGAGCACGTCATCGCGACGGACGCGGCCGACACGCACGTCACGCTGCGCGGCAAGCGCGTCGAGCTGAAGAAGCTGCGCGTGGGCGACGTGGTGACGGTCGAGCTCGACCCGGCGAGCCAGATGAAGTTCGCGCGCCGCATCGTCATCGGCGAGCAGCCGGGCGACACGCTCGCCTCGGCCCGAGACTGAAGTTGAGTCTGAAAAGTTTGCCGCACGTCTTCGGGCGCGCGGCATGACGAAAGCCGTCCGGCTCCCTCGCTCTTCGTGAAGCCGGGCGGCTTTCAGTCCGTCTGGACTACCGAGCCCGGCCGCAGCCCGCTCAAGGCGTGCAGCAGCGTCCCGACCGAAAGGATGACGACCGCCGGCAGCGTAAAGTGACGCCGCAGCCCCGGCTCGGCCGGCTCCGCGAAGAAGGCGGCCAGCATCAACAACGGCGCGACGAGGACGAGCGCCGACCCGAGCAACTGCAAGTGCCTCCGCCAACCGCGCCCGCGGTAACTGAAGTACGCACCCAGCCCGAGGTTCACCAGCCCCGCCAGCAGCAGGTAGATGTGGCGCGAGCGGAACATCACCCGCGCCGTCTCGCCGAGCGCGTTCGCGCGCACGTTGAGATAGTCCATGTACTGCCCGGTCAGAAGGAAGGCGACCAGAGTCGCCACCCCGACGATGAGGTGCAGACGTTTCATGGCGGCGCGGCGGAAGCCCGACCGTAAGGGAGGGCGTACGTCTCCCTCTTGTCGAACTTTGACGGAAGACAGACGCCCTCCCTTACGGTCGGGCTTCTGCCGGGAGGCTAAAGCCGGTAGTGCACGTGGCCGCGAGCGCGGGCGTCCTCTTCGAGGCCGATGTTCTGGAGCCGGAGCGAGACGTCCGCGTCGAGGTCGAGGCCGTCGCTGAAGCCCGCCTGGAGTTTGACGGTGCCGGCGGCGGCGATCATCGCGGCGTTGTCGGTCGAGAGGTGGCGCGAGGGGAAGTAGGCCGGCACGCCGATCTTCCGCCCCAGCTCGCGCGAAGCTTCGCGCAGGGCCTCGTTGCAGGCGACGCCCCCGCCCACGATGAGCGTGCGCGGGCTGTGCTCCGACGCGAGCCGCTCGGTCGTGCCGACGAGCGAGCGGATGACCACGCTCTGGAAGCTCGCCGCCAAATCCTTCACCGCCTGCGAAGGCTCCTCGCCCTCGGCCACGGGTTTCAGGCCCGTCTCGCGGACGTGCTTCGAGACGGCGGTCTTCAACCCGCTGAAGCTGAAGTCGGGCAGGCCGTCGCCCATGCGCGGCACCTGGAAGCGTACGGCGCGCGGGTCGCCCTCGCGCGCGAGCCGCTCGATGATGGGGCCGCCCGGATAGCCGAGGCCGAGCATCTTCGCGACCTTGTCGTAAGCCTCGCCGGCCGCGTCGTCGCGCGTGCGCGCGAGCACCTTGTAGCGGCCCGGCTCGGGGACGAGGAAGAGGTTCGTGTGGCCGCCCGAGACGATGAGCGCGAAGGCCGGGTACTCAATCGGCGGGTTGTCGAAGACGACCGAGTAGATGTGCCCCTCGATGTGGTTGACGCCGACGAAGGGCTTCTCCAAACCGTAGGCCAGGGCCTTCGCGAAAGAGAGTCCGACGAGGAGCGAGCCGACGAGGCCCGGCCCCCGCGTCACGGCGATGCCGTCGATCTCTTCCTGCTTGACGCCGGCGCGCGCGAAGGCCTCCTCGACGACGGGCACGATCTTGTCGAGGTGCTCGCGCGAGGCGAGTTCGGGCACGACGCCGCCGAAGCGCTTGTGAATCTCGACCTGCGAGGAGATGACCGACGACAACATCTCGCGGCCGTCGCGCACGAGCGCCGCCGCCGTCTCGTCGCAGGAGCTTTCGATGCCGAGCACTAACATCACTCTTCCGCCTTCCGCCTTTGAATCTTTGCCGCAATCTTAACAGGCGCGGGCGGCCGCCGCGAAATAAGGCTTGGACTAAACCGTACCTTCTCTTATACTCGCACGGCTTCGCAAGCCTCCGGCCCTTAGAGCTTGCCCTACTCGCCCTACTCAGGCCGGGGCTTTTCTCGCAGTACCTTTCTTGACCCGAGACAAATCAACCCTCAAAGGAGAAGAATCTAAATGGCAATCACGGTTGTCAACGGCACGAACGCGGAAGGAATCGAGTTCACCATCAACGGCATGACCGACGGCTCGGCGACGCCCATGTGGTCGGGCTCGCTCAACCCCGCGGGCCAGCAGGGCTCGCAGCAGGTCATGCAGGTAAGCGGCTTCGAGCTGTATCAGGTGCAGTTCTACCCGGTGGGCTACACGGGGAGTAACGAACTCGCCTCCGCCACCACGCCGCAGATCACCGACGAAGTCATCGTCGCGTTCAACCTCGACGTGGTCGCGAACTAAGCGCGCGCCGCTTCGGCCAACACCTCCCGGAAGAGGGCGTCCCAGCGCGCCGAGATGTTCTCCCAGCGGTATTCGACTCGCGTCGCGTTGCGGTACGCCCTCTCCGACATCTCATCCAGGAACCCGCGGTCGGCGTACAAACTCTCCAGAGCCCCGGCCACGGCCTCCGGCGTCACCAGCCAGCCCTCGGTCAGAATCTTCTCGTTAACAATCCGCAGCGCCGGCTCGACCAGCACGGCCGAACCTTCCCACAACTCCGCGCAGGCCGAGTGGCGCGGGACGATTTGCGCCGCGCGCGTCGCCGCGTGCTCGAAGCTCGGCAGCCCCCAGCCTTCCGCGGTCGAGGTGTTTACACCGACGTCGCAGGCGTTGTAGACGCGGTTGAGCTGCTGCGGCGAGACGGTCTGCATGACCTTGTTGAGGCTCGACATCAGCACGCGGTCTTCGACGCCGTAGCGGCGCGCGAGCCGGACGACGTTCCAGCCCACGTCCTCGACGCCCATGTGGAGGAAGAGGTTGACGCCCGGCGGTTTGCCCTCTGCGAAGAGGGCGAAGCCGCGGACGGTCGTGTCGATGCGCTTGCGCGGCTGGTTGCGGTTGGCGTTGAGGACGATGAAGCGCCCTTCCAGGTCTTCGAGCCCGGGGAAGAGTAGGCGGCGCGCGTGCAGGCGCGGCGAGACGCCTTCGGCTTCGAGCGGGCGGAACGTGTCGGTGTCGACGCCGTGCGGGATGATTTCGACGGGAGGGAAGTTGAACGAGGGGTCTTTCGACCTCTGCGCCGCGGCGGCCGACTCGATGACCTCGCGGCCGAACTCCGTGTAGGCGACGCAGCGGCGGACTCCGCCCAGGGGCTCGACGTCCTCCGCGTCGAGCGGCCCGCCGTCCACGGGGCAGTAGAGGACGACGGGCGGCGGCTCCTTCATCTTTCTTAATTCCTGAAGGTACGCGTGCTGCACCCAGATGTCGTTGAGGACGAAGACGAGGCGCGGCCGTATCTTTTCAACCAAAGGCAGCACGCGGCCCGCGCCCCAGCGGTCGCCGCCGACCTCGGCCGGGTAGAGCCTCCAGGGGTGGTTGTGCGGGTCGCCGCGGTAGTTGGTCGCGAGCTGGTGTATCTCGTAGTGCTCCGCGAGCGGCGTGAAGACGCCCTCCATCACGCGCGCGAAGCCCGTCGGCACGCCGCCGTCGCCGGCCACGAGGATGCGCGGGCGCTCTGTGTTGTCGCTCAAGCTTAAGGGGGATTCCTCGTTTAGGAATTGATAAAGCGCGGATGTAACCGGGTCAGAACCACCCGCGGTAGCGGGTGGCCCTTTGAGATACGGATGCTCCGGGTAACAAAGGGCCACCCGCTACCGCGGGCGGTTCTGACCTTACTAACGTCGCTTCCAGCGGACGCCGTCGCGCGTGTCTTCGAGGGTGATGCCGCGGGCGGCGAGCTGGTCGCGTATCTCGTCGGCGCGGGCGAAGTCGCGGCGGTGGCGCGCCTCCTGCCGCTGGTCGATGAGCTGTTGGATGTCCTCGTCGAGCAGCGCGGCCTCCTCTGCGGGGAAGACGTTGAGCACCGAGTTGAAGCGCTCTATCAACTCCAGGATGTCGCGGCGGTCGTCCTCGCGCAGCACGCACGAGTCGAGCGCGGTGTTGGCCTCGCGCCGCAGGCCGTGAATCGCCGCGAGCGCGACCGACGTGTTGAGGTCGTCGTCCATCCCCGCCTCGAACTCTTCGAGCGCGCGCGCCGCCGCCGCCTTCAGCTCGGGGTTCGAACCGGCCTCAGTCTTCGCCTCGCGCAGACGCGTGCGGAACGTGCCGAGCGATTCGACCGTCCGCTCCGCGCCCTGCAGGCCCTCGAACGTGAAGTTGAGCTGCTTGCGGTACGGCACGCTCAGGAGCAGGTAGCGAATCGCCGTCGGGTTGAAACCCTTCTCCAGGAGGTCGCGGAAGGTGTAGTAGTTGCCGAGCGTCTTCGACATCGTCTCGCCGTCCACCTTCAGGTGCTCGGCGTGGAGCCAGTAGCGCGCGAACTGCTTGCCGGTCGCGCCCTCCGACTGCGCCACCTCGTTCTCGTGATGCGGGAAGACGAGGTCGATGCCGCCCGCGTGGATGTCGAAGGTCTCGCCGAGGTACTTCATCGACATCGCCGAGCACTCGATGTGCCAGCCGGGACGGCCCTTGCCGATCTCCGTGTCCCACGCCGGCTCTTCCGGAGAGCCTTGCGCCTTCCAGAGCGCGAAGTCGCGCGCGTCCTCCTTCTCGTACTTGTCGGTGGCGACGCGCTCGCTCCCGCCGACGAGGTTGCCCGCGAAGTTGATCTTCGAGAGCTTGCCGTACTCGGGGAACGAGGCGATGCGGTAGTACCAGGAGCCTTCGGACTCGTACGCGTGGCCGGCGTCGCGCAGGCGCTTGATGATCTCCACCATCTCCTCGATGTGGCGCGTCGCGCGCGGCAGCTCTTCGGGCAGCTCGGCCCCGAGCGCCTCGTAGTCTTCGAGGAAGGCCCGCGTGTACTCGCCCGTGTACTCGTCGATGGTCTGCCCGCGCTCGGCCGAGAACTTGATGATGCGATCCTCGATGTCCGTGATGTTCATCACGTGCTTGACGCGGAAGCCCTTGTACTTGAGGTAGCGGCGCAGCACGTCGCCGAAGGCGGCCATCGTGCGGAAGTTGCCGATGTGCGCGTAGCTCCAGACGGTCGGGCCGCAGATGTAGAGCCGCGCCTCGCCTTCGTGCAGCGGGCGGAACTCCTCGACGCGGCCGGAGAGGGTGTTGAAGAATTTGAGCATCAGTCGTTGCGAAGAGAAGGGAGGGCGCGCCGCCGCCCCCGACTATTGGAGTACGAAGTTGTAAGTGATCGTGCCCGAGACTTTCACCGGCTCTCCCGAAAGCCTCGTCGGCGAGAAGCGCGCCGCGCGGGCCGCATCTTCCGCCGCTTCACGGAGCAGCTCCGGCCCGCTCATGGCCTCCGCGCTCTCGACCAGGCCGCACTCGTCAACGACGATATGGACGGCGACCGTGCCGCTCACGCGCTCCTCCCTCGTGGCCGGCGGGTAGACGGGCACGGGCTTGCTGATGGCCTTGCCGTTAAGGACGCCGCCCTGAATGCAGCGGGCCGTACGCCTGTTGGCGCAGAAGCGCGTCGGCATCTGCATCGACGGGTCGGGCACCTCGATGGCGACTGTCGTTACGCGGTACGTCTCAACGGAGGCGGGCGCGGGCTTGGAGCTGAAGAGCCACGTGGCGGCGACGCCGAAGGAGAAGGTCAGGAGCGCGACGAGAAGGCGAAGGCCGTACAGAGTCATAAAGTTCCTCCTCAACAGAACGGGACACCGGGGCCGGGGAGCAGTTCGTATCTCAGAGTCTAGGCAAGGACGGACGGCCAGTCAACAATGGGTGCTAGGTGCTGGGTTTTGGGTGTTGGGGAAGAACCGGCTTCTACCCAACACCCAAAACCCAGCACCCAGCACCCATTCAAGAGTCTCTTCGGAAGTGCTCGAAGCCGCCGGGTTTGAGAAGGCTGGCTCTGCCGTCACGGACGAGGCGAACCTTGCCGCGCTCGGCCGTGACCTCGCCGACGCGCGTGAAGGGCACGCCGCCGACTTCGCGCGGGAGCCGCGCGGCCTGACGCGTGGAGGCGGTGAAGAGAAGCTCGAAGTCCTCGCCGCCGTCGAGCGCGAGTCTGAGCGCCTCGTCCGCGCCCACGTTCGTCTGCGCGAGCAGTGGGTCTAGAGGCAGGCTCGCGGCCTCCACGCGCGCGCCGACGCCGCTCTCGCGGCAGACGTGCATGAGGTCGGACGAGAGCCCGTCGCTCAAATCAATCAGCGACGTGGCGAGCCCTTTCTCCGACAGCAGAGCGCCCCATTCGACGCGCGGCTCCGGCCTCCGCTGTCTCGCCAGGAGTCCGCGGGACGCGCGCGCACGGCCGCCCTCAAGCATCTTCAAACCGGCCGCCGCGCCGCCCAACGAGCCCGTCACGAAAATCTGTTCGCCCGCCGCGGCCCCGCCCCGCGTCAAAGCGCGCCCCCGCCGCACCTCGCCGATTACCACGGAGTCGACGACGAAGCCCCCAGTCGTCCGCGAAGTGTCGCCGCCGATGATGCGCACGCCGTAAACGTCTGCCAGCGCCCGCACGCCTTCGTAGAACTCTTCGAGAAACCGCCCGCGCCAGAGCGCGCGCGGCACGCCCACCGAGAGCAGGCAGAAGCACGGCCAGGCCCCCATCGCCGCCGCGTCCGAAAGTGACACGGCCAGGGCCTTGTGCCCGAGGTCGCGCGGCGTCGTCCAACCCTTGTCGAGCCGGAAGTCGACGCCCTCGACCAGAAGGTCGGCCGTGATGACGAGGTCGAACCCCGCCCGCGGTCGCAGCAAAGCCGCGTCGTCGCCGATGCCTTTCAGGAGTGATGAGTGATGAGTGATGAGTGACGAGTGCCTGTTGTCAGGGACTCGTGCCAGTTCCCGGCGGCGGACGCGTTCGATAAAGTCGAACTCTCCGCCGCCGGTCAACTTATCACTCATCACTTATTACTCTTAAAGATTTCGCCGCAGGGAGTCGAGGCCGGCCTGGATCGTCTCGGGTGAGGTCGAGAAGGAGAAGCGGAGGTGGCCTTCGCCGTGCTCGCCGAAGACGACGCCGGGGACGGTCGCCACCTGCGCGCGTTCGAGCAGGATGTCCGCGGCGGCGCGGCTCTCCTTGTGGACGCGCGTAACGTCGGGGAAGGCGTAGAAGGCCCCGGCCGGCGGGTCGCACGCCAGGCCCAGCTCGCACAGGCCCGAGACGAGCAGGTCGCGCCGCTCGCGGTAGGCCCGGCGGATGCCCTCGTAAAAATCATCGGGCAGCGCGAAGGCCGCGAGCGCCGCCCACTGCGAAGGCGTCGAGACGCCGTTCGTCGTGTAGAGCAGGCACTTCTTCAACCCAGTCATCCAGGGCTCGGCCGCGACGGCGTAGCCCATGCGCCAGCCGGTCATCGCGTAGGACTTCGAGAGCGTGTAGCAGGTGATCGTCCGCTCGAACATCCCTTCGAGCGAGGCGATGGAGACGTGCTCGCCCTCGTAGACGAGGTCTTCGTAAGCCTCGTCGGCGATGACGACGAGGTCGCGCTCGCGGGCGAAGCGCGCGGCCTCCTCCGCCTCCTCGCGCGTGAAGGTGAAGCCGGAAGGGTTCTGCGGCGTGTTGAAGTAGACGGCGCGCGTCCTCTCCGTCGCGTGGCGCGCGAGCGTCTCGTAGATGCCTTCGCGCCGCGCCTCGGTGCTGCGGACGAGGACGGTGCGCCCCTCGCAGTGCGCGATGAGGTCGCGGATGGGCGTCCAGAAGGGCGAGAAGACGAGCACCTCGTCGCCCGGGTCTACGACCGTCTGGAAGGCCGCGAAGAGCCCCTGCATCCCGCCGTTCATGACGACCACGTCCTCCTCGCGCGCGGGCGTGCGGTTGCGCTCGCGCAGCTTCGAGGCTATCGCGTGGCGGAGTTCGGGAATGCCGGAGGAGGGGGCGTAGCGCGTGCGGTTCTCGGCCAGCGCGCGCGCCATCGCCTCCTTGATGGGGCCGGGAGTTTCGAGAAAGGGTTCGCCGCCCTCGAACTGGAAGACGCGTGCGCCGCCCGCGCGCAGCTCCATGACCTTGTTGCGGATTTTGACGATGTCGGAGAACCCGACGCCATCAAGCCGCCTCGAAAGGCGGAAGACCGAAGAAGCGGAGGTAGACAAAACGTGCGACTCAACTCTCAAATGGTCTGTTACCGGCGCGGATTATAGCGTCCGGAATGCGGGAGCGTCCAACCCAAGCCGTTGAGGATATCGTCAACGGGCAGCCCCATATCGTGTACGCCGTTCGTGCGACTACGCATGAGCGGCGAGCGCCCCTTCTTACAATTTGAAGACAAAACGGTTGCGATGCCTTTGGATTGCACACAAGGGCGGGCGAGTTTGCTAGATTGTCGGGAGCGATGCCGGGCGCGCTTCGCAGAGGAACGGCAGTTGCCACTCTCTCCGGCGTGTACGCTCATTCACGTGCGTCCGAAAAGATCATTAGATAAGCAGAGGAGACACTGACCGATGACGACGACGAACAAGATTCTGCCCGTGGCGCTCGTGGCGGCACTGCTCGGCGGCACCGTCGGCGCGTTCGTGATGCGCCCGAGCAACAACACCCCCGAGATCGCCAAGGCCGAGGCGCCGAAGCAGCTCGTGGCGGGTGAGGCGACGAACGTTAGCCCGGCTGACGAACAGAGGGCGGCGCTCGACAACGAGATAGCTAACGAGACGAAGAACATGACCGAGGAGGAGCGCGCGGCCTTCAAGGACGGCTTCATGCAGGGCGTCGACGCGGCGCGCGACTCGAACCTGACGACCGCGGCGACGACGACTCGCGTCGTTAATCGCGCGGCCCCGGCCCGCACGCGCACCGTTTACCGCAACAGCGCCCCGCGCCGCGTCTACTACGACTACGGCCAGACGAGGGGCCGCTCCTTCTGGCAGAAGCACCGCGACAAGCTGACGGTGGCGATGGGCGCGGGCGGCGGCGCTCTGCTCGGCGGCCTCATCGGCGGCAAGAAGGGCGCAGGCATCGGCGCGCTCGCCGGCGGGGGCGGCTCGGCGCTCTACACGTACAAGATTCGTAAGCGCAACCGCAACTACTAAGCGAGGCGACGCGAGATGCGTAGAAGTCTGAAGGCGGCACACGCGGCCGCGACTCTGACTCTGCTCATGCTGGCGCTGCTGACAAACGGGCGGGCGACCTCTGCGAAGGCCGGGGCCGCCCGTTCCTCTCTGTGGCAGCGTCGAGGGGCGGCGCGCGGCGCGACTTCGCTCCCTGCGCCTGTCAACTTTCGCGAGTCGGAAGGGCGCGGCCTGCTCGTCAGGGCCTGGGTCAACGGGGCAGGCCCTTTCACCTTCGCCGTCGACACGGGCGCGGGCGCGACGCTGCTCTCGCAGCGCGCGGCGTCCGAGGCGCGCGTCGAAGTCGAGGCTGGCGGCGCGAACATACGCCTCGGCGGCCTGAGCGGCGCGAGCGTGGGCGGCGCGCAGAAGGCTTTCGTCCGCGCGCTCGCGCTCGGCTCGCGCGAGAACACACTGCCCGCGCGCGGCCTCTTCGTCGTCGCGCCTGGTCTGCCCGAAGGCGTGGACGGCGTCCTCGATCCTTCCGAGGCCTTCTACCCGCTCGGCTTCGTGATAGACATTCCCGCTGGCGAGCTCAGCTTCTTCGACGCGCGCACGCAGCCGCTCCGCGTGTCGGACGCGCCGCGCGGGGGCGCGGTCGTCCCCTGGCTCACGGAAGGCGGCACGCGCCGCCCCTTCGTCATGCTGGCCGAGGGCCGTCGCGCCCTGCTCGACACGGGCTCCGGCTTCGGCCTCGCCGTCGACGACGCGGCCGCGCGCGCGCTCGGGATAATTCAGACCGAAGGCAGCCGACGCGGCTCGCGCGACCTCGCGGGCGGGGAAGTGCACGCGCGGCGCGTGCGCGCGGCGACCGTGAGCGTCGGCGCGCTCGTGCTGCGCGGCGTCCCCACAGACCTGCTCGTGCGCGCGGAGAAGGGCGCGCCGGTCATCCTCGGCCGCGACGCGCTGCGCCCGTTCCGCCTCACCTTCGACCCCGTCAACCGCCTCATCATGCTCGACCCGCGCGAGGGATAGAGCGTCTTCGTACGCTAACAATAACGTTGACAGGGGTTTGAGGCGCGGTTAACATTGTCCGCGCCGGTCGACGTTCTGGAATCGCGTGTGCGCCGTCCTTCCTTCGCTTATGAACAGAGCCGCCGTCTCCATCCCCGAAAAACTCTTCTTCAAGATCGGGGAGGTGTGCGACATCACGGGGATACAGGCGCACGTGCTCCGCTACTGGGAGTCTGAGTTCCCGATGCTCGCGCCACAGAAGAACCGCGCCGGGCAGCGCACCTACCGCAAGCGCGACGTGGAGATGGTGCTGCGCATCAAGGAACTGCTCTACGAAGACCAGTACACCATCGCCGGCGCGAAGAAGCGCCTGACGAGCGAGATACGCGGCGCCAGCAAGCTCAAGGTCGTTACCCCCGAGATGGGCGCGCAGTCCCTGAGCAGCCCGCAACCCGCCCCCACGCCCGAAGTCGAAGAACCTCAGCACGACTTCGAAGAGATTCACGTCGAACCCGCTCCGCCGCCTCCCGCGCCCAACGCTTACGCCCCGCGGCTCCAGCCGCCGCAGACGGACGAAGGCCGCGCCGCCCTCCGTCGCTTGGGCGAGCAGCTCCGAGACATCCTCCTCATCCTCGAAGCCGGCGACCCGCGCCCCGACACACACCGCCGCTGAACCTCCGCGCGCCTCATTCGACCAATTCGCAGTTTCAACAGATGTGAGGTGCAGGATGGGTAGCCCTGTGCGCTTCTCCGGCAAGGGAGTCGCAGGGTTCAAAATCAGAGCATCTCTGCCGCCCTTATTTTTTGGGGTCTTTGATGATGCTCTTGAACCGCTTCGGACGCGTGGGCACAAGTCCCTTGTGGCGCTTTGTGAGGAGAGATTGCAGCGTTTGGTAGTTGATGCCGAGACGCTTCGCGGCGTGTGTGATGTGGCCCTCCGCGTCTTTCAGCGCGCTGCGGATGAACCTCGCCTCGTACCGGCGCACCTCTTGAGGCAGCCGGAAGCCGTTATCCATCCTCACCACGCCTAACCGCCTTGCGATAAGGCGTGCGCAGCCGAGCAGGCGGGCTATCGTCTCCCCGTCCTGAGTGCGCTTCAACAGTTCGTCCGCGCGGGTGTAGGCCTCGCACAACTCCTCTTCGGAGAGCCGTGCCGCGCCGTGCTCTTCGATCAGCGTGAGGGCCGCCAAGCCGGCGCTCTCCAACGCGCCGGCCTGCTCCCCGACCTCTATCGCACGCCAGAAGGTGGAGAGCGAGTCCTCATGCCGTCCCAGGCGGGCCTCCGCGGTGGCCTGCACCGCCAACGCGTCGGAGAGCAGGGCGAACTCGCCGCCACGCTCTAAGACCTGGATAACGTTGGCGATGATGCGCGCCGCCTCACGGTATTTCTTTTCAGAGAGCAGTATCCGCGCCCGCGTCTCATCCACCTGCGCCAGGTTGCCGGGGTCTCTCAGCTTGGTGAATATCATCTGCGCGCGGTCGAGGTGTTCGTGTGCCTCGGAAAACCGGCCGAGCTTGGCGAATAGCGGGGCGATGTTGTTGAGGTTGTTGGCGGCGTATCTCTGGTGTCCCGCCTGCTCGAAGTGATAAATAGCGGCTGTAAACTCTATGACGGCGCGGTCGAGGTAGTCGGCGCGGGCCTCTGCCGTTCCCAGCCGTCGTAAGACCAGCGCCATCTGCGCGTGCCACCTCCCCTTAACGGCGTCCGACGTGTTTTGAAAGACCGGCTCCGCCTCTTTAAGAATTCTGAGCGCCTCGCCATACCTGCCCGCGCTGATTTCGACGAGCGTGCTCCTGATAAGTATCTTCGCCCTTTGTTCGGGATTCCCCTCACCCAGCCTGCGCAAAGCCTCCTGTAGAATCACCCGCGCCTCATCGAGAGCGCCCGAACGCCAGTAACAGATGCCGAGCTCATATTGAGATTCCGCCACCCGCTCGTTCAGGCCGTGTGCTTCAAAGGTTCTGAGGGCTTCGCTGATCAGGTCTTTCGCGGCATCCTGCGCGCCTTCGATTCTCTTGCTGGTTCCCAGCCAGCCCGTCAGCGACCCGCTCTGTAAGAGAACTTCGGCGGCCGTGACCGCTTCCAGCCCTTCGACATCCGGGCGCACGCCGGCCCCCTGCCAGAAGTCTCCCAACGCTTCGGGCGCCTTCTCATACTGCCCGGCTTGGATGAGGTCGGACGCCAGGCGGCAGCGCAGCCCGACGCGCCCGTCGGCGGTCAGCGAAGGGTTATCTAGTTCATGCAGGCGGTTGTCTGTTAAATTCATGTGAGGTCAGCCCTTCCCATCTCTTACCGTGTTTTCGGTGAGAGGTTTAAGCCGCCATGCCCTGTAAGAAAATGAGGCGGCGCTTCTGCCAAAAACTCATAGAAACAAGAGGCGAAAGCGATGCGAAAGTCTATCCGAGTCTCCCTGTTAGTGATTGTACTGTCGGTATCTGCCCATGCCGGCGACATGCAGTGCGGTACGCCGAACCCACCCCCTTCACAGCCGGCGACCTTCGAGCAAGAGCCGATACAAGAATCGTCTGTGGGCATCGTCAACTCCGACGAGGCGAACGAGGCAGCATACACCCTCACGGAGGCTGCGCTGAGCCTGCTGGCGGGCGTGCTCGCGGCGTTCTAGTCTGCACACCATTCTAACTTAGACATGCTGCCCTTCGGCGGCTAAGGGTTTGTGTGCCTTAATAAATGCAAAATGAGGCAAGACACTCACGGGCTGGACATTAACGCCACGGGTTGAAGAATGCAACAAATTTTTGCGCATGTAGGGCGTGGGCGGTTGTCGCCCTGTTCAACAATCTCAGCACGGAGCGACTTTAGGGGCGCTCTGTTAAGGGAAGTCGCCCATATCCTCTCGTTAGAAAAAGGAGACCGCCGTTCACCTTTTGGAGGGGGAAGGCGCCAATCTGACGGCGGCGCGAAGTGGTGCGCCGTGAGAGCCGCGCTGGTCTCCCGCGCCTCATTTGACCAAATCGCTGTTTCCATAGATACTAAACGCCGTCACGGGATGTGGCGCAGCCTGGTAGCGCGCTCGCTTGGGGTGCGAGAGGTCCCGAGTTCGAATCTCGGCATCCCGATCAGTAAATGCCTTCAATCGGTGGGATTGAGGGCATTTTCTTTTTTGGTTTAGAGTATGCTCTTTCCGGGAGACAGCGGGGGCTTGAAATCCTCGGACGGGGGGGAGGCTTATGGGAAGAGTTTTCGTGGGCGCGTGCGTGTTGGCGGCGGCCGCCGCGTGTCTGGCGGCGGTGGTCGTGAAGGGGCAGAAGGCGCGCCGGCCGGCGGCGAAGGACGCGGGGACGGAGGCCGCGCTCGCGGGCGTGAGCGGCGAGGAGATTCTGCGCCACATCAAGGTGCTCGCCTCGGACGAGTTCGAGGGGCGCGCGCCGGGGAGCCGGGGCGAAGAGTTGACCGTCAAGTACCTCACCGAGCAGTTTCAGAAGTTGGGGCTGAAGCCCGGCAACCCCGACGGCACATACGTGCAGTCGGTGCCGCTCGTCGGCCAGACGGCCAGCCCTTCGGCACACTTCATGGCCGGGGGGAAGAGAATAGACCTCAAGTCGCCGGACGACTACGTCGCCGTGACGCGCCGGGTCGTGCCGGAAGTCTCGGTCGAGGACTCAGACGTGGTCTTCGTCGGCTACGGCGTGGTCGCGCCGGAGTACGGGTGGGACGACTTCAAGGGCGTGGACGTGCGTGGCAAGACCGTCGTCATGCTCATCAACGACCCGCCCGTGCCCGACCCGTCCGACCCTTCGAAGCTGGACGAGAAGACGTTCAAGGGCCGGGCCATGACCTACTACGGACGCTGGACTTACAAGTACGAGATGGCGGCGGAGAAGGGCGCGGCCGCCTGCGTCATCGTCCACGAGACGGGGCCCGCCGGCTACCCTTATACGACGGTCGTCTCGGGCTGGGGCGGCGAGAACTTCGACATCGAGGCGGCGGACAAGAACATGGGGCGCGCCGCGGTCGAGGGCTGGATGACTCTGGATCGCGCGAGGGAGCTGTTCGCCGCCGCGGGGCAGGACTTCGATAGGCTCAAGGCGTCTGCGGCACGGCGCGACTTCAAGCCGGTGGCGCTCGGCGCGAAGGCGAGCTTCCGACTCTCCGTGAAGTCGCGCCGCGTCAACTCGCGCAACGTCGTCGCGAGGCTGGAAGGCTCCGACCCAAAATTGAAGGACGAGTACGTCGTCTACAGCGCGCACTGGGACGCCTTCGGCCGCGACGAGAAACTCGCGGGAGACCAGATCAGGAACGGCGCACTGGACAACGGGTCGGGCGTGGCCGAGATGCTTGAGATCGCGCGCGCCTTCAGGCGACTGCCGAAGCCGCCGAAGCGCTCCGTCCTGTTCCTCGCCGTGACGGCCGAGGAGTCCGGGCTGCTCGGCGCGAAGTTCTACGCGCAGAACCCGCTCTACCCCTTAGAGCGCACGCTGGCCGACGTCAACATGGACATGATGAACCTCTGGGGGCGCACGAAGTCGGTCGTGAGCATCGGCTACGGCAACACGACGCTCGAAGACCTGCTCGCGGAGGTCGCGGCCACGCAGGGGAAGACCGTCAGGCCCGACCCGGAGCCGGAGAAGGGCTTCTTCTACCGCTCCGACCACCTCGAATTCATGAAGCGCGGCGTGCCCGCGCTGACCTTCCTCCACTCGGGCGCCGACTACGTCGACAAGCCGGAAGACTACGGCCCGCGCAAGCGCCGCGAGTACACGGAGCGCGACTACCACAAGCCTTCGGACGAGGTGAAGCCGGACTGGGACATGGCCGGGGCGGTGGACGACGTGAGGCTGCTCTTTCAAGTGGGCCTGCGCGTGGCCGAGGGCGAAAGGTATCCCGAGTGGAAGCCGGGCACGGAGTTCAAGGCGCGGCGCGAGGAGATGCTGAGGCGGAAGGGGACTGAGTGAGGAGGCGCGGACGATGCACACTTTGACTGCGACCGAAGGGTTGACTAAAGGCGAGAGCTACGCGGAGCTGTCGGCACAGCTCCGCGCGCTCATCGAGGGCGAGAAGGACTTCATCGCCAACGCGGCGAACTTCTCGTCTCTGCTTTTCTACTCTCTGCCTGATTTGAACTGGGCGGGCCTCTACCTGCTCAAAGGCGGGCAGCTCGTGCTCGGGCCGTTTCAGGGGAAGCCCGCCTGCGTGCGCATCCCTCTTGGTAACGGCGTCTGCGGCACCGCGGCCGCGGGGCGGAGGACTGTGGTCGTCAAAAACGTGCACGAGTTCCCCGGCCACATCGCCTGCGACTCGGCCTCGAACTCCGAGGTCGTCGTCCCGCTGATTAAAGGTGAAGAGCTGCTCGGCGTGCTCGACCTCGACAGCCCTTCGCTCAATCGATTCGACGAGGAGGACGCGAAGGGGTTAGAGGAACTGGTCAGGATATTCCTCGGTTGAGAGTTTAACCACAGAGACACAGAGACACAGCTTAAGCACAGCTAAAGACAAAGCTGTGCCTCTGTGTCTCTGTGGTTAAATCCATCTAGCGTTTTCACTCAAGTTTAGAAAGGGAGAGACCGTCGTTGACAGAAGCCGCCGCCGCGCCGAGGCGCGCCTACAGGTATTTCGACTTCGTCATGGCCGCGTTCGTGACGGTGCTGCTCTGCTCGAACCTGATCGGCGTCGGGAAGGTCTGCCAGATCGCGGGCTACTCGGTGGGCGCGGGCGTCTTCTTCTTCCCCATCAGCTACATCTTCGGCGACATACTGACCGAAGTTTACGGCTACGCGCGCACGCGGCGCGTCATCTGGGCGGGGTTCGCGGCGCTCTTCTTCGCGTCGCTGATGAGCCAGGCGGTCATCGCCCTGCCGCCCGCGCCGGACTGGCCGCACCAGGCGGCCTACGCGCTCGTCTACGGCTCGACGCCGCGCATCGTGGCCGCCTCGCTCGCGGCCTTCTGGGCCGGCGACTTCGTCAACTCGTTCGTGCTGGCGAAGATGAAGCTCAAGACCGAGGGGCGCTTCCTCTGGATGAGAACCATCGGCTCGACCGTCGTCGGGCAGGCCATCGACTCAGCCATCTTCTACCCGCTCGCCTTCTGGGGCGACTGGCCGCCGCAGCTGGTGGTGGCGGTGATGATCTCGAACTGCTTCGTCAAGATCGGCGTCGAGGCCTTGATGACGCCCGTCACCTATCTCGTCGTCGGCTTCCTCAAGCGCGCCGAGCACGAAGACTTCTACGACCGCGGCACGGACTTCAACCCCTTCACACTGCAGACGTAATTTTTTTAAAAGCGCCGGGCGCCGTTGGGGACGGGCGCGAGGGACTTGGCGGGCAGCGCCGTCCTGGCCGGCCCGTCGGTGAAGCCGCCCGCGAGGGTGATGACGCACATCGCGCCGAGCTTGTGGTCGCCGCAGGCGACGCCGGCGACGCGGTACGAGGCGTCGAGCAGGCGCTGGCGGTGGCCGCGGTTGGCGAAGCCGTCGTCTATCAGCAGCGTCAGGACGCGCTCGCGCGCCGTGTCGGTGCTGTACGAGAGGTTTTCGCCGATGGGCTCCTTCCACGCGCCGAAGCGCAGCGAGCGCTGCTCGACGAAGCTCCCGTCCGAACCCTTGTGGCCGGTCACGTCCGTCCCGGCCTGATCCTTCACCAGCTCGCGCGCGCCCGAGGTCATCCCCTGCGAGAGCGAGAGGGCCGGCGCGGGCCTGACGGCGCGCAGGGCGGCGATGGCCTCTTCGAGCGCGGGCGCGCCCTCCTGCGTCAGGATGGCGGGCGCGCCCGGGTGCCTGTACTCCTTGCCTTTGAAGTACGGGCGCAGCCCTTCGAGGTAGGCGGCGTACTCCGCCGGCTGCGTGCGCGCGAGGTTGATCTCTTTGAGTACGTCCTGTTCGAGCGCGGCCGTGGCGGCGCCCTTCGGCGAGGCGAGCTGCGCGCTCGAACGCGAAGGGTTGAAGGTTAAAGAGAGAAGCAGGCAGAGGAGGGACAGAGAGAGAACGAAGTGGGGGCGCTTCACGTTTGGGGACTCCTTATTTAGTTTGGGTTTGGGAGAAGGAAAGCGGCGCGCCTGACGCGTCGCGCGGAATATGATGCAACAGGCCCGCGCGGGTCAAGGCAAATCTTACAGAGACGAATCAGGGACGGCCTTGGGCGCTCTGCTCGATGGCCTGTTGGAGCTGCTGCGCCGCTTCGGGGGCGAGTTTCTTCAGCGCCTCCTGCTGCGCGCGCGCGCCGGCGGTGTCGCCCTGCCGGAGTTGTGCCTCGGCGAGTCGCAGGCGCGCCTCCGCGTCTTCGGGGCGCAGGCGGACGGCCTCCGCGAAGGCGCGCGCGGCCTCCGGCGTGCGGGTCAGCTTGTTGAAGGTGTTGCCGAGGTTGAAGAAGGCGTCGGCGTCCTTCGGGTTGAGGCGCGCGGCCGTCTGGAAGGCTTTGGCCGCCTCCTCCTGCTGGTTCAGGAGGTCGTAGGCGTTGCCCATCTGGAAGTACGCGTCGCCGTACTTCGGGTTGAGGCGCGCGGCCTGCCTGTACGCGTCGAGCGCCTCGTTGGCACGCCTGAGCTTGAAGAGCGCGTTGCCGAGGAGGAACTGCGTCTCGGCGTTCGCGGGCGAGACCTTGCGCGCCTCGGCGGCGGCCTCCTCGTACTTGCCCGCGCCGAGCAAGGCCCTCACGCGCGCGTTCGGGTCGAGCTTCCTGAACGCGGCGCGCTCCGCCTCGGCCTCTGACGACTTGCCCGCCTTCTCGTACGCGTCCGCGAGCGCCTGGTGGAAGTACGCGTTCTGCGGCTGGAGGCGCACCGCGCGCTGGTAGGCGTCGGCCGCGTCCCCGAATTTGCTCGCGGCGGCGTAGGCCATCCCGAGCTTGTCGAGCGCGTCGGCGTCGTCCGGTTTCTTCTCGACGACGTACTTGAACTGCTCGGCCGCCTCAAGGTACTTGCCCTCGACGATGTACCCGGTGCCGAGGTTGTAGCGCGCGATGAGGTCTTCGGGGTTCTGCTCGACGTCCCGCTTCAGGGTGGTCGTGTTCACCTCGACCATGCCGGGCGGCGGGGTCGGCTCGGCCTTCGCCGCCGCTGTGGCGTTCGCGTTCTCGCCGGGGCGGCTCTCGGACTTGCAGGCCGCGGAGAGGAAGAGGGCGGAGGTCAACAGCAGAAGGGGCAGACGCTTCGAAGGGTTCATAAAGGATGATGGCGGGCGCTGAAGACGGCCGGCGCGGGTATTAAACCTTAGAGGGTCTCGGGGCGCAAGAACGCTCAGCGCGCTTCGTCCGACATCTCCGTGACGGCGATCTCGTGCGTGAGCGTGCGGTGGACGGGGCAGCGGTGCGCGATCTCCTGCAAACGCGCGCGCTGCTCTTCGCTGAGGTCGCCTTCCAGCTCGACGGCGCGCTCGACGTGGTGGATGTAGTCGTCGGCCGCGCTCCCGCACGCGACGCAGTCCTTCGAGTGGACGCGCCTCTGCCGCAGGCGCACGCGGACGCGCTCTAAAGGCCAGCCCTTCCGCCGCGCGTAGAGCGTCACCGTCATCGAGACGCAACTGCCGAGCGCGGCAAGCAAGAGCGTGTAGGGGTCTGGCCCGAGCCCCTCGCCGCCCAGCTCCGACGGCTCGTCCGTGACGAGCGTGCGGCCTTCGCCGTAAGAGACTTCGTTGCGCAGGTTCGACAGGGAGGTGACGACGACTTCGCCCATGCTGCTTCTCCTTTGAGTGAGTTCGGCGCGCGGCCGGAAGGTTAACGCCGCGGCCCGGCGCGTGCCAAGTCGCGCGCGCAAAAAAAAAGCGGCGAGCCGGAACGCTCCGGCCCGCCGTGACTCTTCACTCTAAGGGATGCACCAGACTAGCTATCTCGACCTGCCGGCTCTCGCGTAGAGGTTGACAGCAAAGAGCACCGTTAAAGCCAACGTCATCGCGTTCACCTCGCCTGCCTTGATGACCTAAAGACAGTTCCAATAGTTTTCGGTTTTCAGTTTTTGGTTCAGCTTTCGTCCAAACCAAGTTGACGGCTTCAACCTGACGCGCGCCTGTCAGAAAACGGTCTGGCTGAACGCTCAATCACGAACGCCGACGGCTTCTTCCCTTGCAGTCGCGCGCGGCGTGCCGGTACACTCGTCGGCGTTCCGGAACAATAAAATTCATTTGCAAGCGGCGGGCCTCTCCCGCCCGGCCGCCGAAGGGGTCGAGGATGAAGATTCACGAGTATCAGGCGAAAGAGCTTTTGAGGAAGTACGGCGTCAACGTCCCGCGCGGGATCGTCGCGCGCTCGGCCGAGGAGGCCTACCACGCGGCGAAGGAGCTGGGCACGGACGTGGTCGTCGTCAAGGCGCAGATACACGCGGGCGGGCGCGGCAAGGGCGGCGGCGTCAAGGTCGCGAAGAGCGCCGACGAGGCGCAGGAGCTGGCCTCGAAGATACTCGGCATGAACCTCGTCACGCACCAGACCGGCCCCGAGGGGCGCGAGGTGCGCACGCTCCTGGTCGAGGAAGGGCTGCCGATTGATAAGGAGTTCTACCTCGGCATCGTGCTCGACCGCGCGAGCGGTAGGCCCGTCTTCATGGCCTCTTCGGCCGGCGGGATGGACATCGAAGAGGTGGCCGCCGAGACGCCCGAGCTGATCCTGAAGGAGACCATCGACCCGGCCGTCGGCTTCCGCCCCTTCCAGGCGCGCAAGCTCGCCTTCGGCCTCGGCCTGCCCGCGGCCTTAGTGAATCAGGCGGCCAAGTTCATGCAGGCGCTTTACCACGCCTACGAGCAGACCGACGCCTCCCTGGTCGAGATCAACCCGTTCCTTTTGACGAAGGACAACCGCCTCTTCGCGCTCGACGCGAAGATGACGTTCGACGACAACGCGATGTTCCGCCACCAGGACTTTCACGGCATGCGCGATTTGAACGAGGAGGAGCCTTTGGAGATCGAGGCTTCGAAGTTCGACCTCAACTACATCAAGCTCGACGGCAACATCGCCTGCATGGTCAACGGCGCGGGCCTCGCGATGGCGACGATGGACATCATCAAGCTCGCGGGCGGCGAGCCGGCCAACTTCCTCGACGTGGGCGGCGGCGCTTCGCAGGAGCGCGTCGAGGCGGCCTTCCGCATCCTGCTCGCAGACCCGGCGGTGCGCGCCGTGCTCATCAACATCTTCGGCGGCATCGTCCGCACCGACATGGTCGCGCGCGGCGTCATCGAGGCGGCCAAGTCCATCGGCATCAAGGTGCCGGTCGTCGTCCGCCTCGAAGGCACCAACGTCGAAGAGGGCCGCCGCCTCATCGCCGAGTCCGGCATGAACTTCACCGTCGGCCACGGCATGAAGGACGCTGCCGAAAAGGTCGTCGCCCTCGCCGGGTAGGGAAGGATGAAGGCGGAAGGATGAAGGATGAGGGAAAGAGCCTACTCCTTTCATCCTTCATCCTTCATCCTTCATCCTTTACAAAGATGAGACGCCGCCTGCTCCTCATCCTCGTCCAGGTCAGCCGCTTCGGCCTCGCGGCGCTCTTCCTCTTCGCCGCGGGCGCGAAGCTCTTCACCGTCCGGGATTTCGCCGCCAACCTCTCGAACCTCGTCGAGGCGAACTGGGTCTGGCCCGTGGCCTGCGCCGTCATCGCGGCCGAACTCGCCGCCGCCGTCCTGCTCATCGTCCCGCGCACCGCGCGACTCGGCGCGCTCCTCTCCGCCGCGCTGCTCCTCGGCTTCGCCGCCTACGCCCTCTTCTACGTCTACGTCCAACACGGCGAGCCACTCGAATGCGGCTGCTTCGGCCGCCTCATCGGCTCCCAACTTGGCGTCTCCACGGCGCTGCGCAACCTCGCCCTCCTCGTCCCCTGCGCCCTCGTCCTCTTCGGAAGAACCAAGACCGTAAAGGTTAGTTGACCGCCTGTCACCCGCCGCCGCCGCGAAATTTATTGATTACTCTTTGAGGTCACGGGTATACTCGCCTGTGGCGCTTCACACCGCGCCCGACTCGCCCGCCCCGTTCGCCCCTGAGCTTACATCAGGACTTCGAACCAACCTTCCGACGCTACCCTTCACACAGAGAAGCTTCCTTATGAGTAACACAAAATGCCCCCAATGCGGGCTGGTCAACTGGTCGGACGCCGTGGCGTGCAAGCGTTGCGGCTGGCAACTGGACTGGCAGTACCGGCCCGCGTCTCAGTTCGACTCCGCCGCCCCCGAGCCCGAACCACTGTTTTCGAGCACCCTCACGTTTCTCACCGCCATCCTGCTGCTCGCAGTCGCGGCCTTCCTCTCGCACAGGGTCTTTCACGTGATCGACCTTGAGACGGCGAAGATTGCGGCGGTCATAACCATGACGGGCGGGATCGGCCTCCTCATTCTCACGCACCTCTGGCTGGTGCTGCGGATCTTCGAGCAGAGCGCGTCGTGGGGCGTCGCGACTTTATGTGTCCCGCTCGCGGGCCTGGTCGCCGTCACAAAATTCTGGGAGAAGACGAGGCGTTCCTTCATCGGCCAACTGCTCTGCGTGGGAATCGTCCTGGTCGGCTCACAGATCGTCCCGCGTTAGTTAAACCTGCGCCTCCACGTCCCCGGCCCGAGTCGGGGCCGAAAAGACCTTCCGGCTGCGCCCGCCGCCACGCACGCGACTTAACCCGGCCGTGCGTGGCCTCGGTGCGTCTCGCGCGTTGTTAAAGACTCTGAATCCCGCTTGCGAAGTTGTAGAATGCAGCGGTTCTCACAAGGCAAGGACGACGCGGAGGCTTCGCATGGCTGTACTCAGTTTCTGGGGCGGGGTGGGGACGGTGACGGGGTCGAAGTACCTGGTCGAAAGCGGCGGGAGCCGGGTGCTGGTGGACTGCGGGCTGTTTCAGGGGTTGAGGGAGTTGAAGGAGCGGAATTGGGAAGACCCGCCGTTCGACCCGCGGCACATCGACGCCGTCATCATCACGCACGCGCACGTGGATCACACGGCCTACCTGCCGCGGCTGGTGAGGCTGGGGCTTAAGGGGCCGGTCTACTGTTCGAAGGGGACGGCGGAGTTGTTGAAACTCCTGCTGCCGGACTCTGCGCGTTTGCAGGAAGAAGAGGCGGAGTACAGGAACCGCAAGGGCCTGACGCGGCACCAGCCGGCGCTGCCTCTGTACACGGAGGCGGACGCGCGCGAGGCGATTAAGCTGGTCAAGACCTGCCCGAACACGGGCGAGCCGACGGAGGTCGCGGCGGGCGTGCGCGCGGGCTTCCGCATCGCGGGGCACATCCTCGGTTCGAGCCTCGTGCTGCTCGAACTCGACGGCGCGGGCACGGACGGCAAGGGCCGGCGCGTGCTCTTCTCGGGCGACCTCGGCCACTACGACCAGCCGATCATACGCGACCCCGTCGCGCCGCCCGCCTGTGACTACATGCTGGTCGAATCGACCTACGGCGACCGCCGGCACGACGCCGAAGACCCGAAGGTCGCGCTCGCTCGCGTCATCAACGAGGCCGCCGAGCGCGGCGGGCCGCTCCTCGTCCCGGCCTTCGCCGTCGGCCGCACGCAGGAGCTGCTCTACCACATCCGCGAGCTCGAAGACGAGGGGCGCATCCCCGTCCTCCCCGTCCGCGTGGACTCGCCGATGGCCGCCGCCGCGACGCAGATTTACCAGAGGGTCAAGGAGGAGCACGACGAGGAGTACGAGGACGTGCTCGAACAGCACCGGCATCCCCTGCGCACGCGCTCGATGGTGACGGCCTCGACGCGCGAGGAGTCGAAGCGCCTCAACGAGGAGCAGGGGACGCGCATCATCATCTCCGCCTCGGGGATGATGACCGGCGGGCGCGTCCTCCACCACGCGCGGCGCGTCCTGCCCGACGAGCGCGCCACCGTCCTCTTCGTCGGCTACCAGGCGGCGGGCACCACGGGCCGAAAGATTCTCGAAGGCTCCAGGTTCGTGCGCATCATGAAGGCGGACGTGCCCGTCCGCTGTCACGTCGAGCGCATCGGCGGACTCTCCGCCCACGCCGACTGGGCCGAGGTGCTGCGCTGGCTCGAACCTCTGGCGCAGACTCCGCCGCGCCGCGTCTTCACGACCCACGGCGAGCCGGAGGCCGCCGCCGCGATGGCCGGGCACATCCGCGAGCGCTTCGGCTGGAACGTCGAAGCGCCGCAGTACGGCGAAAGCGTGGAGTTAGAGTGAAGGTTCAGACTCGGCGCGAATCGGGTGTTATGTGCTTCGCGCTATTTGATGAACGTGAGGTTCTCGGTAAACACCCACCCTTCGTCCGGGCAGGGCATGTGTTTTTTGAGGCTGACACTCTTGGTGATTTTGACGCGGTACCAGTTCTCCGGTGCGTTGGCCTCAAGGACTTGGAACTCCGCCCCCTGCCCGCAACGCCCGGTTATATTCTTAGTCGATCCCGTTCCAGGGCTCTCGCGAATGTTAACGTCGCTGAGGGCTCTCAACTTGCGCCCCACGCTCTTGCTCGGGACAGACACATCCCGGTCGGAGGGGTAGAGGTAAGGCTTGATCAGCGTGAGCATCTTATTGCCCCCGACGACGCCGCCGAGCACGATGCCCGTGATTATCAGCCCGCTCAAAGTCGAGAGTAGGATTAAAACTACCAGATGCTTGAATTTCCTCCACTCCGCGGCCGGGCCTGACTCTTCAGGCACGTAGATGCCGCGCGGGTCATCCAAGTCTTCCTTGGTTACGAGCTTGAGTCTGGGCGCCCCCATGGCTGCAACCTCCTGCACAGAGGGATACGAGATTCGGCGGGCGAGGTGTTCGGAAAAACCGGAACGCGAGGTCATCCCGGGAAAGTTATTCGGGCGGGGGAGTCGGCAGTCATTCTACTCCACGCACCGGGAAATTGAAACAAGCTTTGGGAGGGGCGCGTGCCGGCAATTCTATATTGCCGCCCGGCCGTGCTATACTCCGCCTTCAAACTAAGCAATCCAAATCGGGCTTGAGGAGCAGAACGTTGAGCGTACTCGTTGACAAGAACACGCGGCTCGTCGTGCAGGGCATCACGGGCAAAGAGGGCACGTTCCACACGAAGCAGATGGTGGAGTACGGGACGCAGGTCGTCGGCGGCGTCACGCCCGGCAAGGGCGGCACCACGCACGAGGGCATCCCCGTCTTCAACACCGTCGCCGACGCCGTGAGCGAGGCCGGGGCCAACGCCTCGGTCATCTACGTGCCGCCGCCCTTCGCCGCCGACGCCATCATGGAGGCGGCCGACGCCGGCGTGCCGCTCGTCGTCTGCATCACGGAGGGCATCCCCGCGCTCGACATGGTGAAGGTCAAGGAGTACCTCGCGGGCAGGCAGACGCGCTTGGTCGGCCCCAACTGCCCCGGCGTCATCTCTCCGGGGAAGTGCAAGATCGGCATCATGCCCGGCCACATCCACAAGGAGGGGCGCATCGGCGTCGTCTCGCGCTCGGGGACGCTGACGTACGAGGCGGTCGGGCAGTTGACGGCGCTGGGCTTAGGGCAGTCCACGGCCATCGGCATCGGCGGCGACCCCATCATCGGGACGACGCACCTGCAGGCGCTCGCGCTCTTCCAGGACGACCCCGAGACCGAGGCCATCGTCATGATCGGCGAGATCGGCGGCACGGCCGAAGAGGAGGCGGCGGCGTTCGCCAAAGACAACGTGACGAAGCCCATCGTCGCCTTCATCGCCGGCCAGACCGCGCCGCCGGGCAGACGCATGGGCCACGCCGGCGCCATCATCGCCGGAGGGAAGGGCACCGCCGCCGAGAAGATGAAGGCGCTCGAAGAGGCGGGCATCCGCGTGGTGCATTCGCCCGCGGACATCGGGCAGGCCGTGAAGGACTCGCTCGGCTCCGGCGCCTCGGCCTGAAAAGCTTTAGAAGAATGAAGCCGATTCGACTGACATTTCCTGCCGTCCTGCTGCTCGTTTCGAGTATGTTCGCACAGGGCGGCGCTCCGGCCGCGGGCGGCGTGCAGACGATGACCCTGACCGGCTCGGTCTACGACCCCAACGGCTCGGTGATCGTCAACGGGTTGAAGTTGGTCGCGAGCGGCGCGGGGGGAAAGTCTTACGAGGCGACCGTCAGCGACGAGGGCATCTACACGGTTACACTCCCCCTCGGCGTCTACCGAATCAAAGCCGCCGCCCCCGGATTTTGCAACGGGCAGGTGGAGAGGTTCAGGGTCGTCAACGCGACGTACGGCAAGATGTCTCTGGACTTCGTGCTGGACGTGCCGGACGCGCGTGAGCAGTGCGGCCCCGGCACGGGCGAGAAGAAGCCCGGGCGGAAGAGGCCGGGCAAGCCGGGAATCATCTTAGAGTAACTTTGAAGAGGAGAATGATGGCAGAGCAGACGGGAAATCTCACTTTCGGCATCATCAAGCCCGACGCGGTGCGCGCGGGCAAGGCGGGCGCGGTCTTGCAGCGCATCCTCGACGCGGGCTTCAAGGTCAGGGCGATGAAGCTCATCCACCAGACGAAGCCGCAGGCCGAGGGCTTCTACGAAGTCCACCGCGAGCGCCCCTTCTTCGGCGAGCTGACGGCGTTCATGTCCTCCGGGCCGTGCGTCGTGCTGGCGCTCGAAAAAGAGAACGCGGTCAAAGCCTGGCGCGACCTGATGGGCGCGACCGACCCGGCCAAGGCCGACGAGGGGACTCTGCGCAAGGAGTTCGCCAACTCCATCGGCGAGAACGCCGTCCACGGCTCCGACTCCGAGGAGAACGCGCAGATAGAATTGGCCTACTTCTTCAGCCGTTTGGAATTCGTCTAGTGAATAGTAAATGGTAAATGGTGAATAGTCGTTGCGACCCGCGCGGCTGGCGGGCGAGACACGAGCCACCATTTACTATTCACCATCTACCATTTACCAAAAAGCCATGGGCATTATCAGCGACGTGATCGAGAACACGCGGGCCATCATCAAGGGGATGATGACGACCGCCTCGTATATCCCGAAGGAGAAGTGGACGGTGCAGTACCCGGACGACCCCGTCACGCTCCAGCCGCGTTTCCGCGGCCAGCACCTCCTGCACGTGGACGAGCTGGGGCGCGAGAAGTGCGTCGCGTGTTACCTGTGCGCGGCCGCGTGCCCTTCGGACTGTATCTACATCGTCGCGGCCGACGACCCGCGCCCGCCGAAGGAGCGCACCGGCGTCGACGAGCGCTTCGCGCAGGTCTACAACATCGACTACGGCCGCTGCATCTTCTGCGGCTTCTGCGTCGAGGCCTGCCCGAAGGACGCCATCACGCACGGCTACAACTTCGAGCTTTCGGTCTACTCGCGCGCAGACCTCTTGAAGACCAAGGACGACCTCCTCATCACCAAGCAGAAGCAGTCGCCCAACTACCGCGTCGCCTTCGCCGACGAAGAGGTGGACTCCGAGTACAAAGTTCTCTAGCCGTCGGTCAACAACGACGCGGGCGTGTGCGGGTGACCCGGTAATCTTCTACCGTCATCCGCACACGCCCGCTTTGTTCTCACTCGCGGTAGGATGCCGCTAAGGGTGTCCGGCCTGCTCCCCCCGCTCGCGTGCCCCGGCCGAAGGCTCCGGCGCGGGAGGCGCGCTCTTCTCTCCACGACCGTCCCGCCTCTTTTTGAAAGAGCGACAGAGTGTCACGAGCGCCGTGCCGCGCACCTTCGGCGACGAAATCCGGCTCAGGATTCCGGCCACCTCCTCGAACTGATCCGGCTTAAAAACTCCTACCGCCGACTGCAGCCCGAACCCATCCGTCCCGTAGGTGAAGTCTGGGAGCGGGAGGCCGGAAAAGCGCCTGAGCGACGGTGCCCTCTCGTCGCCCTGGAGAGCCCCCTTCGACTGGTTGATGAGTTTGACGGCGTCCGACAGGGCGTCGGCGGCTATCATGCCGTCGAACCTGCCGTAGACGGCCACCACGCCCAGGGCGATGGCCGTCCAGCTCTCGTCCGGCTCGGCCTGTTTGACGAGAAACCTCGCCTCCTCCAGCCACTGTCTGGCGCGCACGGCGTCTTTGGCCTGTAAGAGTTTTTGCGCTCCGACGACCAGGCACGACGCGCGCTGAGCCGTGTCTTCGTCTTTGAGGAGCAGCTCGTGCGCCCTGTCGAGTTCGCCCGCGCCGGCGAGGTGGAGGGCGGCGCGGTACGTGAGCCAGTTCGTCACGCCCGCCCGCAGCGAGTCGTCTTCGATGCGCCGGGCGATCTTCCAACCGCGCTCGTAACCGCCCACGTCGGTCGCCAGCGCCGCCTTGGCGTACGCGATGTTGCGGCTGAGGCCGGACGGCTCCTTCGAGGCGCTCTCCTCCAGGAAGTCGACGTAGCGCTCCTCGTACTCCGCGCGGCTCTCGCCGGCCGCGGGCGGGGGCGGCGCGTCGGGCTTCAGGGCCGTGGAGGCGGGGGCGTACTGCGCGTCCACCTGAATCTGTTGGAGTCGCGCCTGAAGCGCCGCCGCGCTGTCCGGCAGTTGCCGGGACAGCTTGCCGAGGAGGACGCCGATGACGCTGATCTGCTCCCTCGCCGTCTGCTGCGGGTCGGCCGTGGCGACGGGGAGCGGCGCGGCGGTCAGCAGGTCTGCCGACAGCCTTAAAAACTCCAACGCGAGGGCGGGGCTCAACTCCGCGGCCGCCGTGACCCGCGGCCTGTCCCTTCCGACGGCGACCTGACTGCTGCCGCGTTCGCCGCTGAGGTTGGCCGCGGTCACGCGGCCGGGCGTGTAGAGGTAAGAGTAAAGAATCAGGAGTTCGTTCGGGTCGTTCAGGCCCGCGCCCCTGAGCCTCTGGAGCGCCGCGCGGAAGACCTTTTGCGCCAGCTCAAAATCTTTCTCCTGGAGGGCGATCAGGAAATTCTGAAGGCCGAAAGAGATGCCGTCGCGCAGGCTCTCGACGGCCAGCTCCGCCGCCGCGTGAGGGTCTGCGGCGATGCTCTGCGTCGCGAGCTGCAAGAGGACGGTGCTGCGCTGACTCCGGTCGTCGAACACCCCGCGCGACTGCTTGCCCTCGTTCGGCTTGGTCTCTCCGGCCATCTGCTCCAGCCACCTGTTCGCCAGCTCGGGGGCGCGCTTGCGTGCGACGAGTATCACCTCGCGCCGCGCCTCGGTTCGCGGGGAAGTATTCCTGAAGCGCGAAGCGCCCTGCGTCGGCTCCTCGACGCGGCCGGCGGAGTCCCAGGCCTTCGTCAGATAGCCCTGCGCCGAGCCGGCGTCATCGTCCCACAGGAGGTCGGCGACCTGCGCCTGCGCTTTGGCGGCGGCGGCCGCGTCGTCCCACTCCGCCGCGCCATCGCCGACCGAGCGCAGGATGCTGACGATCCTCGCCGCCATCAACTGTTCTGCTTGATCCGGGGGCGGGGCGTCGGCGGTTTTCCGCGGGGGCTTAGCCCCCTGCCGCGGGGCTGGCCGGGCGGTGCCCCCTTCGGGGGAGGTGCCGGCCGGGACCTGCGCGCGCGCCGCCCCCCCGAGGGCGGCCGCTAAGACGACGGACGAAAGAATCGGCCCACGCATGAGTTACTCCACCGTCGCCAGCCACTGGTTGAAAGACTCCTGGGCCTGCTCTTTAATCGTCGCGCCGTCCCAGACCTTCTTGATGACTCCGTCCTCCAGGAAGATTTTGATGGGCACGCGGTTGATCCCGAGTTTGCCCGTCAGACGGAAGTCCTCGTCGAAGAAGACCTTGAAGGGGAACTTCCCGGCGGCGGCTTCGAGCGAACTCTTCTTGTCGCCGTAAGGGATCACCCCGTAGAAGGTGATGTCGTTGCGCTTGCCCACCGCCGTCTTGAGGAACTGCGCCTCCTTCGCACAGGCGGAGCAGTCGGGGGTCACGAAGACGAGGACGACTTTGCCGTGGCGGAGTGAGTTGTCGTCGAAAGTCGCGTCGGTGCTGTCGACCAGGTGCGTCTCGGGCAGAGGCTTCTGGGCGGGAACCTTGAGCGCCGGCTCCTGGGCCTTCTGCTGCGCGCGGTTGTAGAAGAAGACGAAGCTCGTGCAGAAGAGCACCGTCAACATGGCGGCGATGATTGAGATTCGCTTGGTCATATTTCGGATTCCCTTTTAAGGCCAGCTGGTGTCGTTGCCGCTGCGCGGCCACTGCGACTCGAAGAGTTCTCCCTCGGGCGAGACGTAGAAGTTGGCGTAGAGGACGCCGCGCGGGACGGCCCTCTGCGGCTGGGCGGGGTCGTCGTCGAACGGGTTGCTGAGCCACAGCCCGGAGCGGTAGACGGTCGATTTGAGGGCGGCGTCGTAAATCTTCACCGAGTAGCTGAGCATCAGCGTGGCGAACTTCGTCCGCTCGCCGTCGGGTATTTTGTCCCTGAACGGAATCCCCCCCACGACCCGCGTCCGATTGGGCGGGGAGTTGAGGCGCCGGCCGCTAAAACTCCCCGAGGCGAGCAGGAGCTTTTCGGGGAACTGCGACGGCTCCGTGACGGTGCCGCTGCGCCCCGAACGCGAAAGGGCCTGCCTGAACTGAGCCTCCGGGACGAAGTAGAGCTGGTAGGAGACCTCCCAGGTGCTGCCCGCCCTGGCGGCCCCCGGCAGGTTGATGAGCGTGAACTTCATGTCGAGCGTTCTGGCGTAGAGGTCGGGGGCGTAGAGGTTCGGCTCCATCGGCCGGACGCGCGTGCTTCTCGACCTCTGCCCCCGCGCTTGCGCCGTGGGCGCCGGCAGGTGCGTCGGAAGGAGGAGTAGAAGGGAGACGACTAAGGTTGTGAGAGGCGAACGAAGTCTGTACCACACCATCGCTTTAATCACCCGTAAGACCTTGGCGGCTGAAGCCCGCGGGTGCCGGCCGGGAGGACGCCTCCGCGACCGAAACCCGCGGGACACACGTGTTTGACCGGGGGCCCGACCTTAATAAGCTTCGAGGCCCAGCTGGTCGTAGAGGGCGTTGCAGTTGCCTTCACAGGAGCAGTCGTAGTAGCACCACTGGGAGTCCGAGCCGGTGAGGTTGCAGGCCATGAAGCCCCTGCGGTCGTCGGCGAAGATGGCCCTGGCGCAGGCGTTCGCGACGACGTTGGCGAACACGAGCGTGAAGACCGCCGCCAGGCAGAGTGGGGTCAGGCGAGACGCAAGCCGCTTCATAATCTTTCTCCTTTCAGAGACCGGGCGCTCGTCGCGCCGGGTGATTCGTTGGGTCAGAAATGTGGGAGGGTGGCGGGTCGCCGTCACCGCCGGCGAGAGGTCAGTACGCCTCCAGGCCGAACTGGTTGTACAGGTCTTCGCAGTCACCCGTGCAGGTGCAGTCGTAGTAGCACCACTGGGAGTCCGAGCCAGTGAGGCGACAGTGGAAGTAGTTGCCGCCATCGTCGGCGGCGTGGATGCCACGGGCGCACGCGTGGGCGACGCCGCTGGCGAGCCCGACGGTGAACACGATGGCCGCACAGAGGGAGACGAATTTGCTGATGGAACGCTTCACAGGTGTACCTCCGTTTGAGAGTTGAGGGGCAGCGGGCTGCCCGAAACTAAAACACAGGTTGTCGGGATGCTGACAGGAGGCTAACGAATTACCTCATGCGCGAGCGGGGAGGCTACGAACGCGCAAACTTTAACGGCGGCCGCGCAAGTTGGCAATAAGGTTTCTGTGGCCGATTCAATTTTTTGTTAGCCGATTTGATTACGGCCTCGCGCCGGGGCCGCCGCCCCTGACTTCGCCGGCTTTGAAATGCGTCCGGTACTGACGCGGCGTCAGCCCGCGGGCCGTTTTAAAGTCCCGCACGAAGTGGCTGAGGTCGCCCACCCCGACCTTGAGCATAATCTCCTTCACGCTGAGGAAGGAGTTCTCGAGGAGTTCCGTGGCCTTCTCTATCCTGAGAGACTTGAGGTAGCGGTCGGGAGTGACGCCCGTCTCTTTCCTGAACAGGAGGCGTAAGTGAGAGGCGGAGAGGTTGACGAGCCGGGCCAACTCTTCGACCGGTATCTCCCGGCCGAGGTCTTTCTGTAGCACTTGTATTACGTCACGCACTCGCTGATCCATTTTACTCACCCAACTTTGAGAACTTGTCGGAGAGAAGAAACAGCGGACTCGGGTCTCTACTGCGCGCCCTGCCGAAGGGAGAAAGCCGGCCCGTCACTCCGGGAGAGTGAAGTCGACGAGTCGGGCGGAGCAGAGGCGTCGATACGACGACTCCATCCCGAACGAACCCCTTGCGATTTGACTGACGGACATGTGAAGTCAGCGAACAGGTTTCGCGGTGAAGTTTCGAGTCCCTAAAAATTGCGCGCGATGAGTCGGGCGTGCCGCGCGGCCGTGTGAAGTTGTGCGTCGCATGGACGCGCGGCACGGGGACGACGCTTATATACCTACAGAGGGGGTCGGATGTTGATGCCTCAACGCTCTGAAAGTCACCCGAAATTCTGAACCGATCAAGGCGTCGTCGCGGTAATTTTCCGACTCGTTGCACAGTATATTTTGCAACGGGGGGAAAGTCTTTAAGCTGATGCTAATTATTTCCTAATTATTGCTAATCACGCCGTTCTCCGCCGTGATTGACGAACGCAAGGTCGTCTTAACATTTTCGCTAGATAAGGTGTAAGCGCGCGCCGATGACTCTTGACAGGGGCGGCGCGCGTTTACAATGGCGCCGGAGAAATGACGTTGGAGGAAACGATGCTTCACCGATTCAGAGCCACACGGAGCCGCGCCGCCCTCTCGCTCGTCGCCCTGGCCCTGTTCACCTTCGCGGGACTCGTCCCCGCGAGGGCGCAGTCCGCGGCGCCCTCGTCCCTGTCGCCGAAGGAGCGGGCGGAGGTCTTCAGGCAGGTCTGGGAGACCATCGAGGAGAAGTATTACGACCCTTCTTTCAACGGCGTCGATTGGCGCGCGGTGCGCGAGCGCTACCGCCCCCTGGTCGATGCGGCCGCGAACGAGGAGCAGTTCTACGACCTGCTCAACCGCATGGCCGGCGAGCTGCGCGACGCGCACACGCGCGTCCGCTCGCCGCGCCAGAACCGCGACCGCAAGAGTCAGCAGGCCACGACCGCGGGCGTGCTGCTGTCCGAAGTCGAAGGCGCGCTCGTCGTCTACGACGTTTGGCCCGACTCGGACGCCGCGCGCGCGGGCGTGCGTCCCGGCATGGTCGTCAGGACGGTCAACGGTCGTCCCGCGGCCGAGGCGCTGGCCGACGCGCGCAGGGAGGTCGGCCCCTCGTCTTCGGAGCGCGCCGTGCGCGTGCTCTCTTACGTCCGGCTCGTCGCGGGGGAGCCGGACGCGATTCTCGAACTGGGCCTGACGCGCGCCGACGGCACTCCGCTCGAGGTGAGGCTGACGCGGCGGACGATTCCCGTCGCGCCGCGCTTCGAGGCGCGCGTGCTGCCTTCGGGCAACGTCTACATCAGGTTCGACCACTTCCGCACGCCCGTCGCGAACGACCTGAAGGAGGCGCTGGCGAAATTCAAAGACGCGCCGGGCCTCGTCCTCGACCTGCGCGCGAACGGCGGCGGCGACGGCAGGGAAGGGCTCAGGGTCGCGGGCTTCTTCTTCGACGAGAAGGTCCCGGTCGCGCGCGTCATCACGCGGACGGGGAAGCAGGCCGACGCGCTCTCGAAAGAGTTCAGGGCCGGCGAGCGCGGCGCGCGTCTCTACGCGAACCCCGTGGTCGTCGTCGTCAACGAAGCCACGGGCAGCGCCTCCGAGCTGGTCGCCAACGTTTTGCAGGAGCAGAAGCGCGCCTACATCGTCGGCGCGCGCACGTGCGGCTGCGTGCTCGGCGTCCTGAAGCACCGCGAGCTGAAGGGCGGCGGCGAGCTCTCGGTCAGCGAGCTGGGCTTCGTCAACTCCTCCGGGCGCAGGCTCGAAGGCGAGGGCGTCACGCCGGACAAGACCGTCAGCCTCACGCTCAGAGACTTTCAGGCAGGCCGCGACGCCGCGCTCGAAGAGGCCGACGCCTACCTCTTGACCTTAAGCGGGAGCAGGCGGTGAACCTCACTCGCCCGCGGCGAGGCGGAGGCGTTCGCGGTCGAGGATGGTGATGTGTTTGCGGCCGATGGCGATGAGTTCGGCGGCCTTGAGTTCGTTCAAGGCGTTGGTGGCCGTCTCGCGGTAGACGCCGAGGCGCTCGGCGATGTCCTGGTGCGTGAGGCCGTCCACGGAGTCGCCGCGCGACTCTCGCAGCAGCAGCGCGGCGACGCGCGCCGGGATGCCTTTGAAGACCGTGTCTTCGAGCTGCCGCTCGGCTTCGAGCACGCGGCGGCCGAAGGCTTCGAGGATGCGGCGCGCGATCTCGGGCTTCGTCGTGAGGAGGCGATTCAAGACCGCGCAGTTCATCGTGACGATGGTCGAGTCCTCGGTCACCTCGGCGAAGGTGTCGTACATGCCCTGGCCGATGCAGGACATCTCGCCGAAGAAGCTGTAGGGCAGGAGGTGCGCGATGACGAGCTTCCGGCCCTCGGGCGACATGCGGTAAATCTGCACGGCGCCCTCGCGGAGGAGGAAGAGCGCCTCGCCCGTCTCGCCCGGCGTGTAGAGCACGGCCCCGCGCGGGAAGGCGCGCGTCGAGGTCACGCGCTCGACCTCGCCCAGCTCCTCCGCGGTCATCCCCTGGAAAAGGTCAAGCCCATCGCTCTCCGCTCTCCTGCTCATAAAGTCCTATTAGCCCCCGAAGCTGTCTCAGATGCGCGCCGGGCGCGCGGCGTTCCAGTGTACGACGCGGGGGCGCGCCGGGGCGAGCCGCCCACGGTAATCGCGATTACTGAAGGAGGGGCGGGAGGCGGGGCATAATGCGCCTGCGCTCGCATTGGGCGGCGCGGGATTTGAGAACGCGATTTGAGACAGGAGATGAAAGAGATGAGCCAGTTTGTTTCGGCCGTGGACGACGCGGGCTTCGAGCGGGAGGTTTTACAGTCGGAGGTGCCGGTGGTGCTGGACTTCTGGGCGGAGTGGTGTCCGCCGTGCCGCGCCCTGGCGCCGACCTTCGACGCGCTGGCCGAGCAGTACGCGGGCCGCGTGCGCTTCCTCAAGCTGAACGTGGACGAGAACCAGCAGGTGCCGCAGCGCTTCGGCATCAAGGGCATCCCGACGCTCGTCTTCTTCGACGGCGGCCGCGAGGTCGAGCGCATCGTCGGCGCCAGCAGCAAGGAGGCCCTCGCGCGCATCGTGGACAAGTACGTCAAGGTCGCGGCGTAAGAAGTAGGGCTGATTCACCACAGAGACACAGAGGCACAGCTTGGGGCTTAGTTGCTTCAGGCTGTGCCTCTGTGTCTCTGTGGTTAACTCGTGATAATCTCCGCGCTGCTTTCGGTCAGAGAATCCCCGAAAACTTCTGCGAGGTGAGTCACCATGCCCGAGAACGGCCGCCCCTTGATGACGCTCGAAGCCCTGCGCTCCGTTCCGCTCTTCGCCTCGCTCGGCGACGATTCGGCCGGCGCCCTGCGCGAGCTGCTGGAACTCGAAGTGCGCCCCGCCGGCAGCGTCCTCTTCCGCAAGGGCGAGCAGGGCGGCGCCATGTACCTCATCGAAGGCGGGCGCGTCCGCATCCACATCGAGGACGAAGACCGCAACGAAGTGACCCTCGCCGAGCTGGCCGCCGGGGACTTCTTCGGCGAGATGTCCATCCTCGACGGCAAGCCGCGCTCGGCCACGGCCACCGTCTCGGAGGACGCGCGCCTCGCGGTGCTCTCGCGGCCGCACTTCCACAACTTCGTCGGCCGCAGCCCCGAGGTGGCGCTCTCGATGTTGGCCGCCATCACCGAGCGCCTGCGCCACACGGACGAGATGCTCCGCCAGCGCGTGACGCGCAACCTCAACGAAGTCGAGGAGGAGCGGCAGACCTTCGCCGACCGCATGGCCGACTCGGTCACGGAGTTCGGCGGCAGTTGGAAGTTCATCGTCGCCACCGTCGCCTTCATCGTCTTCTGGGTCGTCTACAACACGACGCTGCGGCACGACCAGGGCGTAGACCCTTTCCCCTACCAGTTCCTCGACGTGATGAACGGCATCGTCGCCGCGCTGCTCACGCCCATCATCCTCATCTCGCAGAACCGGCAGGGCGACAAAGACCGCCTCCGCGCAGACCTCGACTACCAGGTCAACCTCAAGAACGAGCTCGCCCTCACCGAAGTCATGCGCCGCCTCGACCTGCTGGAGTCGGAAAGATTGCCGAACCTATTCGCGGAGCTGCGCGAGGAGATGGGGAAGGGCAGTAGGCAGTAGGCAGATGGCAGTAGGCAGTTGAAGACCTTATTTCAAGACCTCGATAAGCTTTCAACGTTCTTGACGCGGGGCGTACTGCCTACTGCCATCTGCCTACTGCCTACTGTATCCTTCCTGCTACAATGTCCGCGTTCTGCTCAAACAAAGTCATACTTGAGGTCTAATGATTCAGGCCGTCTTTTTTGATTTCAACGGCGTCATCATCGACGACGAGCCTTTGCAGATGAAGGCGTATCAGGAGGTCTTGGGGCGCGAGGGGCTGGCCGTCACGGAGGCCGACTACTACGGCTCGCTCGGCATGGACGACCGGGCGTTCGTGCGCGCCGCCTACGAGCGCGCCGAGAGGGAACTGGACGACGAGACACTCGCGCGCGTCATCGAGGGGAAGACGGCCGCGCACCGCAAGCTGCTCGAAGGCGAGCTGCCGCTCTTCCCGGGCGTCGTCAACTTCATCAAGGCCCTGAAGCGCAACCACTCGCTCGGCCTCGTCAGCATGGCCCGCCGCACCGAGATCGACCACGTGCTCGAACGCGCCACGCTCGCGAACTACTTCGACGCCGTCGTCAGCGCGGAGGACGTGACCGAGTGCAAGCCCGACCCCGCCTGCTACCGCAGCGGCCTCGAACTCCTCAACCGGCGGCGCGGCGAGGGACACATCATCCCCCTGCGCGCCGACGAATGCCTCGTCATCGAAGACTCGCCGCCCGGCATCCGCTCGGCGCGCGGCGCCGGGATGCGCACGCTCGGCGTCACCAACACCGTCCCCGACCCGGCACTGCGCGAGGCCGGCGCCGACTCCGTCACACGCAGCCTCGCCGACTGGACGCCCGACGCCGTCCATCACGTGTTCGACACGGAATGGGGAAGGAGAGAGAAAGGATGAAGGCGGAAGGATGAAGGATGAAGTAAGAATAGTCTTCACTTCATCCTTCATCCTTCCGCCTTCATCCTTCCACCATGACTCCTGCTGACAAACTCGCAGCGGCGGAGGTGCGGCGGCGGTTCGCGGCGGAGGTGTCGCGGCCGGAGGGGGCGGTCGACCTCGCGCGCGCGGCGCTGCTGTTGGGGGCGGAGGAGGAGCCGCGGCGCGCGGACGTCGCGCGCTGCCTCGCGCGCCTCGACGAGATGGGCGAGGAGGCGCGTGCGCGCGCCGTCCGCCGGGGCGGGTCGAGGGTCGAGGCCCTCAACAAATATCTCTTCGACGAACTCGGGTTCACGGGCAACGAGTCGGACTACTACGACCCGCGCAACAGCATGCTCCACCAGGTGCTCGGCCGCCGGACGGGGATTCCGATCACGCTCTCGGTCGTCTACATCGAGGTCGGGCGGCGCGCCGGCTTGAGGGCTGAGGGCGTGGGCCTGCCCGGGCATTTCGTCGTGCGCGCGTTCGAGGGCGAGGGTGAAGAGGGCGTGCTGGTCGACCCTTTCAACCGGCGGACGACCGACGCCGAGGAGTGCCAGAGCCGCATCGACCTCATCTACGACGGGAAGATTGAGCTGGGCGCAGAGCACCTGCGCGCGGTCGGCGCGCTCTCAATCATCGCGCGGATGCTCGGCAACCTGAAGGCCGTCTACGTCCGCGCCGGCCTCTTCCGGCGCGCGCTCGCGGCGGTCGAGCGCCTGCTCCTGCTCGCGCCCTCCGACCTCGACGAGCGCCGCGACCGAGGCATGCTCCTCGCCCAACTCGGCCGCCTCGCCGAAGCCGTCGCCGACACGCAGACCTACCTCAACCTCTCCCCCGACGCCGAAGACGCCGACGCCGTCCGCGAACAGCTCAAGAAGATGCAGGCCCGGCAGGCGATGCTGAATTAGTAGGCAGTAGGCAGATGGCAGTAGGCAGTAGGCAGTCGCTCCGCGTGGCGGAAGCTGTGTGGGCAACTTGTAGATTTCGTTGGTCGGGCTTTTAACTGCCTACTGCCATCTGCCTACTGCCTACTCGGGTTTCCCCTTACACGTCGGGCCGAAGAGGGCGGGGATTTTGCCGCTGAGGATGGGGAACTCGTGCGCGGTGGCGTTGAGGGGGAGCCAGTCGGCGTACACGTCCGGGAGGGCCGCCTCGGCGAAGATGGCCTCGACCGGACACTCGGGGACGCAGGCGTCGCAGTCGATGCAGGTGTCCGGGTTGATGTAGAGGCGGTCGGGCAGCTCGTGGAACGCCTCGACCGGGCAGACCGCCGCGCAGTCCGTGTACTTGCAGTCCACACAATCCTCTGTCACCACGTAAGTCATCGCTGGTCGCTTCCTTCGGCTGTGATGTGCGTTTCGTCGGGGTCAGATTTTACGTCGCCCGCCGTCGTTGTCAAACGCGCCCCGCCGAACTCTTCGGCGTTGACTCGCCGCGCGAATCGGCGTACCGTTCCCACGCCTCAAGGGGGAGTTTGGATTAAGGGAGACTCTCGTGCCCGTACGCAAGACCTTGCCCGCTCTTTTCCTTTCGGCCTGCGCCGCCGCGGCGTGCCTGCTCACGCCGCTCGTCTCCGCGCGGATTCAGACACAGGCCGGCGGCCAGAATCTAAGGCAGGCCGGCGCGCCTCTGAAGGGCGTGGACGTGAAGCTCGGCCGGTACGCGGGCGCGCAGTTCGGCGGCGGCATGAGCACGTTCGCCGCGCACGCCACGACGGACGAGAACGGCAAGTTCAAGCTGCCCGTCGTGCCGGCGGGCAAGTATGCGCTCGTCCTCGAACTGCCCAAAGACGCGCCGGAGGGCCGGGCGGAGGCGCGCGCATACGTCACGCTCAAGCTGCCCGGCGACAAGAAGGTCGAGGTCGGTTACGACTTCGCGCAGAAGAAGGCTTTCGACCCGCTGCTTCTCGACAAGGCCGAACAGTCCGCTTCGAGGACGAAGCCGCACCTCACAGAATTCGTCTACGAGTCCGACGGCGTGACCCCCTGCGAGGGCGCCATCAACACCACGCGCTCGAACATCAAGAACAGTTTTTGAGTGACGCGAAGGGGGCACGACGGAGGCGAGGGGCGCGAGTTTGAAAAGACTCGCGCCCCCCGCCCTTTAAGTCGTAACTAAGACCTGCGTCAACGGTTCGACTTGCAGCCCGGGTGGTCGCAGGTGCAGACGGAGGTCGGGTCGGAGTCGTTCTGATCCTCGCAGTCGTCGCTGCAGAACCTGCGCCCGCCCTCGACCATGCAGGTGCAGGTCTGGTGCGCGCACTTCTTCTCGTCAGTCCTCACGGGGTCTGCCATCTCGACTTACCTCCCCTCGTTGCCGCCCTCGCGCGTGTCGGCGGGGCCGGGCTGCGCGTCCGTGCGGTTCGACGCGTCGCGCGCCTGCTGCGGCGCGACGGCCGTCTGCACGACCTCGTTCTCGCGCTCGTGCATCGCCTGGTTCTTCTTGTCCTTCCGCCCGCCGTCCTTCTTCTGTCTGTCCTTGTCTGACATGTGCCCTCCTTGCTCGTTTGGGTTCTGGGTTCTGGGTTCTGGGTTCTAGGTGCTGGGTGTTGGCTTTAACCAGCACCCAGCACCCAGCACCCAGCACCCCTCCTCATCCCGCCGTGGTGTCGCCGCCGAGGAGCGAGAGCACCTCGCCGGTGATGTAACTCGAATCCGCCTCCGAGGCGAAGAAGACGTAGGCCGGGGCCATCTCCTCGGGCTGCGCCGGCCGCTTGTAGGGCGTGTCGGAGCCGAACTCGGCCACCTCCTTCGCCTCCTTGTCCGCGGGGTTGAGCGGCGTCCAGACCGGGCCGGGCGCGACGCAGTTGACGCGGATGCGCCGCTCGACGAGGCTCTGCGCGAGCGACTTCGTGAAGGCGTGAATCGCGCCCTTCGTCGCCGAGTAGTCGAGCAGCTCCTTGCTCCCTTCCAGCCCCGTGACCGAGCCCGTGTTGATGATGCAGGCGCCCTCCTTCATCTTTGCGAGCGCCGCCTTCGCCATGTAGAAGTAGCCGTAGATGTTCGTCCTGAAGGTGCGTTCGAACTGCTCGTCCGAAACGTCTTCGATTGCTTTCTGGTGCTGCTGGAAGGCCGCGTTGTTGACGAGGATGTCTACACGGCCGAACTCTTCGACCGTGCGCCCGACCGCCTCCTGGCAGAAGCTCGACTCGCGCACGTCGCCGGGGATGAGCAGCGCGCGCCGGCCCTCCCGTTCGACGGCCGCGCGCGTCTCTTCGGCGTCCTCCTGCTCCTCTTGCAGGTAGACGATTGCGATATCCGCGCCCTCGCGCGCGAAGAGCACGGCCACGGCGCGGCCGATGCCGGAGTCGCCGCCCGTGATGAGCGCCGCGCGGCCCTGTAGCTTGCCCGCAGCCTTGTAGTGCGGCGCCTCGTAACGAGGTTTCAGCTCAAGCTCCGCCTCGATGCCCGGCTTCTCGATGTGCTGCGCCGGCATCGGCGACTTTGGCTCCTCCAGCACGCGCGGCGGAGGCGCGCCGCGCAGGGCGGCCAACTTCTCCGCCGCGGACTCCGCCGCCGACTTGCCCGCGGACTTCTTCGCCGCGCCCTTCTTCGAAGACTTCTTCGCACCCGACTTGTTCGACTTTGTCGCCATCAATTCTCCTGTTCGCACACGTACACGTGCCCGAAAGCTTTCTCGGGGGAGTTAAGTTGAAGGGGATTGGGTACGGCGGGATTATAGGCAGGCCGCGGCACGGATTTCTAGTCTAACTATCAAGTTTCTGTCTTTTCACTTGAGCATAGAGCAGAAGGATTTAACCACAGAGACACAGAGGCACAGCTAAGAGCATTTAGCTGTGCCTCCGTCTCTCTGTGGTTAATGCTTTCTTAGGCGCGCTTGAGGTTGCGGGCGGCCTGCGCGCGGGGCGCGGGCTTCTCCTCCTCTTCGGGGGCCTGGGCCATCTTGACGCGCTCGGCGCGGGCGGTCATGCGGCGGTCGAGGTCTGCGATCTGCTCAGGTGTAAGGCGGTAGATGTTCGGCTGGTTGTGGTAGACGCGCGCGCCCGTCACCACGTCGGCCTGCTTGAAGCCGAGCCGCTCGGCCTTCTCGACCAGCTCTTGCACGGTCATCTGCGGCTGGACGAGAGTCAGGGGCTGCTTCTCCTCAATCGTCTCGGGCACGGCCGTCGGTACGGGCGCTTCGACCGGCAGCTCCGTCCCGTGCTCGCGCTTCATGTGTTCGAGGAAGTCTTTGAAGGTGACGCTGCCGGTCAACTCGAACCCGACTTCGAAGGCGGGGCTGTTCGACTTCACCACCTGGAAGACGCGCACGATCTCGCCGTCGCGCTCCTGCAGGGAGACCTCGACCATCACGTCCACGAAGTACTCAAGGCCCGAGGCCGTCATCGGCAGCACGCGCCCGATCTCGTTGTCCTCCTTCGACTCCTTGCCCTTCGCCGGAATCTGGTCGACGATGACGACCGACTTGCCCGACTCCATGCAGAGGCGACGCAGGACGCCCTGCAAGACCATCTGGTCGGCCGCAAGCTCTTCGGCCGAGGGCTGCGCGAGCGGGTCGCCCGTGCGCTCGCGCACGGCCTTGATCGTCTCGGCGTGCTTGGCCGAGAAGTATGCCGCCCACGAATCCAGGCCGAAGCAGCCGTAGTTCTGCTCCCGGCCTTCACCCGACAAGGCCCAGTCGATGAACTCGGGCAGCTCGTCCGGGTGCTCGATCTCTAACCCGTCGAAGTGGTGGCCGACGCCTGACAGCAGGCGGGTCTTGCGCTCCATGTCGAAGATGCAGAGGCGGCCGAGGCCGGCCTCCGCCAGCGAGCGCAGGAACCAGCTCTTGCCCGCGCCCGCGCCGCCGCGGACGGCCATCACCAGACGCTGCTGGCGCGGTCGCCGGCTCAAAGGGTTGACTCTCGGTTTCGTCGTATTGCTCATCTCACTCATTCTCCTCAAAAGCCGGTGCCGGCTGAAAAATGCTCGGAGGGGGGCCTCTCTTCTAGCGCCTTGACCGGCGGAGAACTCTTCCCGGAACTTCGGGAGTCGCTCCGCGATTCGCCGTGCACTGTATCACGGATGAAACAGTCTTGCAACTTCTTTTCACGCGTGAAACGAGACGGCCGCGGAAAATCTGCGCCGCGGCTAGTACGACGGCTGGTAGTAGTTGGCCCGAGCGCCTTATCATCGACGCTCCTCCGTCACCGAGCGGCGTAGACTTCTGCCCAACACTTTTCGAACAACCAAAGCGGAAAGGACTACCATGTCTGATTTGAGAACTTTTGCGCACCGCGCCGTGCCCTTCCTCACTTTGCTCCTCGCGGCGACGTTCCTGGCGCAGGCGGCCTTCGCTCAGTCGCCGAACACGGCCTCTCTGATCGTCGTCGTGGTTGACCCGAACGAGGCCGTCGTGCGCGACGCGAAGGTGACCGTCTCGAACGACGCGACCGGCGCCGTGCGCGAGGGCGTCTCGGACGGCGACGGCCGCGTCACGGTTCCGGCGCTGCCCCTGACGGGGACTTACACGGTCGCCGTCTCGAAGGAGGGCTTCGGCAGCCAGGAGGCGAAGGAGATCACGCTGCGCTCGGGCGAGACGGCGACCGTCAGGGTCAAGCTCCTCGTCGGCTCGCAGGCGGCGGAGGTCACGGTCTTCGGCACGACCGGGGGCGTGCGCGACAACCCGCAGACGGGCCTCCCGCTCAAGGCCACGCAGATCGACGAGACGCCCATCCTCGGCCGCAAGGTGACGACGCTGCCACTCCTCAACTCCGCCTTCCGGCAGGGGAAGGGGACGGGCGACCTCTTCGTCAACGCGACCTACTTCATCACGGGCGTCGGCTCGCGGCGCGCGACGACCTTCACGCTCGACGGCGCGAACAACGACGAGGGCTGGGGCCGGCAGACGGCCATCGCCACCGTGCCGCTCGGGGCGGTGCAGGAGATCAACATCATGACGAACGCCTTCTCGTCGGAGTTCGGTTGGACTTCGGGGCCGGCGCTCAACATCGTCACCAAGTCCGGCACGAACGACCTCCACGGCGAGGGCATAGTGCTCGTCCGCCCGGGCGGGAGCTGGCAGGCGAAGACCTTTTCGACGAAAGGGTTCTGCCCGCCGTCCGTGCCGACCTGCGTGACGCCTTCGACGCTCCGGGCCATCAACCCCGTGGACATCCCCGACGCCTTGCAGCAGGTCTCGGGCACCGTCGGCGGGCCGATTGTGAAAGACAAAACCTTCTTCTTCGCCTCGACCGACTACACGCGGCAGAACCGCACGACGTTTCTTTCGACCACGCTGCCGGCGTTCGTGCTGCCCGCGGACGGCAGCCTCGACTACACGGGCCACTACCGCCAGACCCTCTTCGACGGCCGCCTCGACCACCGGTTCACTTCGAGCCAGGCGTTGATGGTGCGTTTCAACTTCGACCGCTTCTTCGACGACAACCCGCAGGACGCCGTCGGCGGCACGAACGCGCCGAGCGTCGCGCGCCGTTACTCGCGCCGCGCCTGGACGCTGCAGAGCAACCTCACGTCGGTCATCAGCCGGAACCTCCTCAACGAGGCGCGGGTCGCGTACCTGCACGGCGACCCCGTCACGCTCTGGGAGGCGCAGAACCTCTCGACCACCTACACGCGCGGCGGCAACGTGCCGTTCACCATCGGGCAGTCGCGCGCCTCGGACATCTTCAGCCACCAGATTCAGTTCGGCGACACGCTGTCGTGGTCGCTCGGCCAGCACTACCTGCGCCTCGGCGGCAGCGTCATCCACCACACCTCGGGCGGCACGGGCAGCGAGCCCGGCACGGCCATCCTCGGCACCTTCACCTTCAGGCCGCAGACGACGGCGCCCTTCGGCCAGCTGACGATAGCCGACGTTTTGAACTACCAGCAGCCGATCAACTTCGGCATCAGCAGCTACGAGCTGAAGCAGTGGCTCCTGACCGGCTTCGTGCAGGACGACTGGAAGCTCGCCCCGGACTTCACGGTGAACCTCGGCCTGCGCTACGACCGGCAGACGCTGACCGACGCGACGAGGAACTTCGCGCCGCGCCTCGGCTTCGGCTGGCACCCGAACGGCGACGCGCGCACCTCGATCCGCGGCGGCTACGGGATGTACTACACGCAGATTCGCTCGAACGCGGTGGCGAGCTACCTCGTCAACGGGCTCGACGGCCTGACGACCTACACGGCCACCCCGACCGACCCGGGCTTCCCGACCTGCCTGACCTGCGTCCCCGTCAACGTCGACCCGCGGACGGTGCCGGCCCGTCTGCTGCCCGCGCGCGACATCGTGCTCCGGGCGGGGCGCGCGGACTTCTACCGGACGCAGTTCACGCAGTACGGCCTCAACTTCGACCGGCTGCTCGGGAACTACCCGAACCGGCTCGTCAACCCGCGCAGCCACGTCATCACCTTCGGCGCGGAGCGCGAGTTCTTCGGCGGGCTCTTCGCGGGCGTCGACTACGTGCACCAGCACCTCGCCAACATCGACCGCACGGTAGACCTGAACGCGCCCACGCCCTTCGACCGCAACGCGACCGGCCAGGTCAGGAGCGTGGCGACGGCCAACAGCACGCGCCCGATCACGCCCGCCCCCGGCGGCGTGCGCCAGGTGAACGTGCTGACGAACCTCGGCGAGGCCGACTACGACGGCATCCAGACGCAGGTCACCTACCGCGGCAACCGCAGGATGTTCGCGTCGGTGAGCTACACGCTCTCGAACGCGAACAACACGACGGAGCCGGACGGCAACGGCATCGGCCCGAACGACAGCAACCTCCTGCGGCTCGGCGAGGAGGAGCGCGGCCCGAGCGTGGTCGACCAGCGCCACCGCGCCGTCATCACTTTCCTCTATCATCTGCCGTACAACTTCACGGCCGGCACCGTGTCGCTGTTCGCGTCGGCGCGCCCCTTCAACGCGACGACCGGCGTCGACAACAACGGCGACGGCGCCCTCAACGACCGCCCCGTCGTCAACGGCGTGGTGCTGCGCAAGTCCGCGTTCCGCGGGACGGGGACGCAGGACGTCTCCATCTTCGCCGAGAACCGCATCCGCCTCTCGGAGCGCGCGGCGCTGACGCTCAGGCTGGAGGGCTTCAACATCTTCAACCACGGCAACTACCTCGGGCGCGGCCAGACCCTCTACGGCGACACGGGCACGCCGCTCCCGACCTTCGGCCAGCTCGTCGCGGTCGGCACAACGATGAACGCGCTCCCCGCCTTCGCCAACGTCGACCCGCCGCGCATGTTCCAACTGCAGGCGCGGTTCAGCTTCTAAAGATTCAGTTGAGTGGAGGCGGTGCGGGGTTTCACCACAGAGACACGGCTTGATGCATAATTCCGTTCAAGCTGTGTCTCTGTGTCTCTGTGGTTAGTCTTCCTTTCGAAATCAGATGAAACGATTTCTACTCGTGGCCGCGACACTCGCGGTGCTTGTCACGGCGGCCTGCTCGCGCTTCAACAATCGGCCTACGGACGCGAAGGGCGAGCGCCTCGTGGTCATCTCGCAGACGTACAACGAGATCATCTGGGCGCTCGGGGCGCAGGAGAGCGTCGTCGGCGTCGACCTCTCAAGCACCTACCCGCCCGACGTGAAGAAGGTGCAGCCGGTCGGTTACCACCGCGCCCTGAGCGCCGAGGGGATTCTCTCGCTCCACCCGACCGTGGTCATCCACGACAACAACATCGGCCCGCCGCAGGTCGTCGAGCAGTTGAAGTCTCTCAACATCCCCATGAAGACCTTCGAGGCGAAGAACGACTCGGTCGAAGGCACGAAGGCCCTCATCCGCGAGATGGGCGCCTACTTCCACAAGGAGCCGCGCGCCGAAGAACTCTGCCGCACGCTCGACTCGCAGATGGCGGCCTCGCTCGAAGCGGTCAGGAAGTACACGGATCGCCCGCGCGTCGCGGTCATACACTTCGGGCGCGCTTCGAACATCTACCTCGTCGTCGGGAAGGGCGGCGGCACGGGCGACGGCAGCGCGGCGGCCCGGATGGTAGAATGGGCGGGCGGCGAGATGGCGATCAACTCGGACAGGATGCAGCGGATGGAGTCGCCCGAGATAGTCGCGCAGGCGAACCCGGACGTGATCCTCGTCACCGACTACGGCTTCGACCGCGCGGGCGGCGACCTCGAGCAGATCAAGGCCCTGCCCGGCGTCGCCACCTCGAACGCGGCGAAGAACAACCGCATCTACCGCATCGAAGAGAACCAGCTCATGTACTTCGGCCCGCGCTCCGGCGAGAACGTCGGGAAGGTGGCCGCGGTCATCCACCAAAAGTGACACGCAGACATCGGAACCGCGCGGCCCTCATCTTCGCACTCAGCCTGGCTACGCTTATCGTGCTGGCCGCCTCGATCCGCTTCGGCGCGATTGATTTTTCCGTCTCCGCCATCGTCGACGCGCTCGCCTCGCTGCTGCCCAACCGCCCCGAGCCGACCCTAGACCAGCGCATCTTCCTTGAGCTGCGCCTGCCGCGCGCTGTCCTGTGTCTGCTGGTCGGCGCGAGCCTCGGCGTGGGCGGCGCCCTGATGCAGGCGCTCTTCCGCAACCCGATTGTCGAGCCGGGGCTGGTGGGGACTTCGAGCGGCGCGGCCTTCGGCTCGGCGCTCTTCTTCGTCCTCGGCGGCGTGCTGGGCGTCGGCCAGAGCATCTGGAGCCTGCCGGCGGCGGCGTGCCTCGGCGGCGTGCTCTCGACCTACCTCGTCTTCCTGCTCGCGCGCTCGCGCGAGGACGGGCGGGCGTCCGTCGTGACGCTGCTGCTGACCGGACTCGCCGTCAACGCGCTCTTCATGAGCGCCATCGGGTTCCTCTCCTACATCGCGCGCGACCCGCAGGCGCGCTCCATCACTTTCTGGAGTCTGGGCACCCTGTCGGGCGCGAGCTGGCGCGCGGTCGAAGTCGTCGCCGTCTCGACCGTGGCGGGGACTCTGGTCGCGCTCCGCTACGCGAAGCAGCTCGACGCGCTGATGATCGGGGAGGAGGAGGCGACTTACCTCGGCGTGAACGTCAACCGCCTGAAGTGGGTCATCCTCTCCGTCAACGTCGTCATCGTCGCCGTCGCGACGGCCTTCACGGGCGTCATCAGTTTCGTCGGGCTCGTCGTCCCGCACATCCTGCGGATGCTCGGCGGGGCGGACAACCGCTACCTCATTTTGGGGAGCGCTCTGACGGGCGCGACGCTTTTGAGCCTCGCAGACCTCATCGCGCGCCTCTCGCTCAGGCCGGCGGAGCTGCCCATCGGCATCGTCACCTCGGCGGTCGGCGTGCCCGTCTTCCTTCTGCTCCTGCGCCGCCGCCAGTACGTCTTCTGAAGGATGCTCGAAGCGCGCGACATCACATTCAAGGTCGGCGACAAGGCCCTCGTCGAAGGCGTGTCGGTCAGGTTCGACCCCGGCCGCCTTCATCTCATCATCGGCCCGAACGGCGCGGGCAAGTCTACCCTCGTCAAAGTCCTCGCGCGTCTGCTGCGCCCGCACGCGGGGCAAGTTCTCTACGAAAGCTCGGACGTGCAGCGCGCGAGCGAGATTGAACTGGCGAAGCGGCGCGCGGTGCTCTCGCAGGCGGTCGAGGTCGCGTTCCCACTGACCGCGCGCGAGGTCGTCATGATGGGCCGGCACCCGCACTTCGGGAGCCGCCCCGGCGCGACGGATGAGAAGGTCGTGGACGAGCTGATGGAGTTCTTCGACGTGACAGAGTTCGAACGGCGCGACTACCAGACGCTCTCGGGCGGCGAGCGCCAGCGCGTCAACTTCGCGCGCGTCCTCGCACAGCTCTGGCGCCCGACGAACTCGTGCCGCTACCTCTTCCTCGACGAGCCCCTGACGTTCCTCGACATCCGGCACCAGATCGAGTTCATGAAGAAGGTGCGCGCCTTCGCCGACGCCGCGGACGTGGTCGCGGTCGGCGTCGTCCACGACCTCAACCTCGCCGCGCGCTTCGCCGACCAGATAGTCTTGCTGAATCAGGGGCGCGTCGCCGCGACCGGCTCGCCCGCCGAAGTGCTCACGCGCGAACGCATCCGCTCGGTCTTCGGCGTCGAGCCGACCTTCGTCCCCGCCGGCGACTCCGGCCTTCACATCATCTTTGATTAAAGCAGTAGGCAGTTGTCGTTGTGAGCGGCCGGGCCTAATGACGAGAGAGTAATTTCACCACAGAGACACAGAGGCACAGCTTGGAGCACATAGCTTAACAAGCTGTGCCTCTGTGTCTCTGTGGTGAAATTACTCTCCGTCACCCGCCCGAGCTGCCTACTCACGGCAGGAGGTTCGAGATGAGGTCGCCGAGCCATTCGAAGTCGATGGGCTTGGTGACGAAGGCGTTGCAGCCGGCGGCGAGGGCGCGCGCGCGTAAGTCCGGGTCGTGGTGCGCGGTGACGGCGACGATGATCGTCTCTTTGAGTTCGGGGTTGGCGCGGATGCGTTCGGCCGCGCCGAAGCCGTCGAGCACGGGCAGGTTCAAGTCCATGAGGATGACTTCGGGTCGCTCGCTCTCGGCGAGCCGGACGGCCTGCGCGCCGTCGGAGGCTTCGACGATGTGATACCCTTTGTGCTCCAGCGCGAGCCGCATGGCGAGGCTCGTGTCCTCGTAGTCCTCGACGACGAGGATGGTCAGTTCTTCGGGCCGCCTCTCAGGCATTACTGGATGATTCCTTAAACGACGATTCTTAGCAACCGGAGGGCGGCAAAATAATAGTTCTGCAACGACAATGCAACTCCCGCGCGTAGATGGCGTGGTAAACCTTCACACGCGCCGCGAGAGAGCGGCTCGACCCCTCCCATCTTTGCCAATAAATTCCAAAGCAATCATCGAGGTTAACCCGACTTGAAGAGCGAACAGGATTACCGCGTGCGCGAATGCCTACACCGCGCGCAGGGCGCGCCGGGGAGTTACTACGACGGCCGCGCCTACGTCAAACACCTTCAGCGTCTGCCGTCCGAGGCGGCCGTCCGCGCCGCCGCGCGCGTCACGCCCTTCTTCTGGGCCGACGCCGCGCACATCAACGTCTGGCTCTGCCGCGACTGCGCCGAAGACCTCGGCCTGAAGGGGCGTGAGTCTGACGCCGCGTGAGAGGGTGTTGGGTGTTGGGTGCTAGGTTTAAAGTCAGTTCTACCCCAGCACCTAGAACCCAGTACCCAGCACCCCTTTCAGCTCGTGAGTGGTTTGCCGCAGCGGTTGCAGAAACGTGCGGAGGGGTCTTTCTGTTTGGCGCCGCAGGAGGCGCAGGTGTGTTCGACGCGGAGGTTGGCGCCGCAGCCCGAGCAGTAGACCGAGCCGGAGGTGACGGCGGCGCCGCAGGTGCCGCAGCTTCCGGGCATCGGCGGGACGTAGCCGCCGGCCTTGCGCGCGACGTGCGACTCGATGATCTTCCAGGCGTCCTCGGTCAGCTTGTACTGCCAGTAGGCGCCGAGCGCCGGCAGAGCCAGCAGCAGCCCCGCCGAGAAGAAGACGGCCACCGCGGCGACCGCCGCCTTGTCGAGCCACTTCTGCATCCCGATCTCGACGCGCGTGCCGCCGTGCTCGGGCGTGACCTTGATGGTGAGCGCGGCCGAGAGCCCCGTCAGGTCGCGCAGCGTGCTCGACTTGCGCGCCTGGATGACGGCCGTCGCGGAGACCTGCATCGTCTGCACCTCGAAGGCCGAGTCGTTGTCGAAGAGTGTGCGCAGCTCGCGCGTGAGCTGCGTCGCGTCGGCCTGTACGCCCGGATAGAATCTGCTCTCCATAATTCTCCTCTGAATCCTTTCGCGCCCTATTCTACGTCAAAAACTTCCGCGCGGTTCGGAGAGAGGCAGAAGCCCGACCGTGAGGGAGGGCGTGCGTCTCCCGTCATGTGCTGTGACGAGAGACCGACGCCCTCCCTCACGGTCGGGCTTCTGCCTTATCAAGTCAGTCAGTTCTTCTTCGCCGCCTTCGCCTTGGCCTTGAGGTCTTCGGCGTTGACGCCCTTCTCTTTGGCCGCGTCGGTGATCTCGCGCGCGGTCTCGAGGGCGCGGTCGAGCTGGTCGGCCTCGGCCTCGACCTGCGTCTCCTCGCGCAGCTTCGCGAGCTGGGGCAGCATCTTCGTGGTCGCCTCCGCGAGCAGGTAGAGCGACTTGCGCAGCAGGGGACTCTCGGGGTTGTGCTCGGCCACGTCGTCCACGTTGACGACCGCCTCGTCGAGTATCTTCCCGATGTCGTAGAAGAGCTGCGTGCGCGAGCCCTGCACCACGCCCCACTTCTCCTTCTCCTTCGCGGCGTTCTTCTCGGCCTCGGCGGGGTTGGTGACGGCGAGCAGACGGCGCTCGGCAGCCTGGATGAAGACCTTCGTGCGCGCGTCGAGTTCCTGGTTGTCGCGGACGAGCTCGATCTCCTCGGGCGTCAGGTGCTCGCGCTTCTGCGCGGCGGCGGCCGCGGCGAGCGACAGGCAGACGCAGAGCGCGAAGAGGAGTGAGAGCGCGGATCGTTTGCGGGAGGGGCGGGGGCTGTTCATCGCTTACTGCTGTTGCTTCTCCTGCTGGTCGGGCTTCTTCTCGGGGGCGGGTTGCGCGGAGGTGTAAGAGTTGGCGCGCTCGCCCTCGGGCGTGGTCGAGTCGGGGATGCGCGGCTCGCGCAGCACGGAGTCGGAGTAGAAGGCCGCGAGCGCCTGGTCGCGCCGGTCGCGCACGAAGTCGATGGCGTCCCTGACGTAGACGGCGTGGCGCTCGGGCAGCGTGCGGCGGATGGTCTCAAGGCGGGTGATGTGCGAGCGGAGCGTGATCTCCACGCGCTTGAAGATGTCCCGGTACTTGTTGTTGACCTTGCCCGCGCCGCTGGAGCCGCGGAGCGTGTTGACGGTGTCTTCGACGACCGCCTCGTAGATGCCGATCTCCGCGGTCGCGGACTCGAACTTGTCGTCGTTGGCGAGCTGCGCGGCGCGCGCGAGCCGCTCCTCGGCGATCTCCATGCTGAGGCGTGCGCGGCCCTTCACGTCCTTCTCGCCTTCGAGCCGCTGCCGCACGTCCGAGGGGATGTAGCGCAGCGGCGGCGGGCCGTCCTCTCGCTGCGGCGGCGGCGTCTGCTGTTGCTGGGCCTGCGCGGCCGCGCACGCGAGCAGGACAAGGATGAGAACCGGCGTTAAAGACTTCGGCTCCGCGCTGCGATACGTGTCCATCACTGCGCCCTCTTCTCTTTCTTCACCCCTTCGCCGCGCTTGATCTGGCTGCGCAGCGAGGGGAGCCGCAGGTTGACCTTCTCGATCTCAAGCTGGTTGGTGCCGGCGTCGGCGCGCGCGAGGAACGTCTCGTACTCCGAGAGGGCCTCCTCGTACTCGCCCATGCGGTCGTACGTGATCGCCAGGAAGAAGTGCACGACCGACAGTCCCGGCTTCGCGCGCTCGATCCATTTGTATTCCACAACGGCCCGGTTGTAAAGCTTTAACTCGGAGAGCGCGGCGGCGAGGTTCGCGTGCGCCTCGTAGTGCTCGGGCGCGGCCGCGACGACGCGGTCGAGGATGGCCGCCGCCTCCGCGAACTTGCGGAGCTGCACGAGCGCCGCGGCGTAGCCGACGGCGTAATCCACGTTGCGCGGCTCGGCCTCGGCGGCGCGCCGGTAGAGTTCGGCGGAGCGCTCTGGGTTTGAAGTCCTTTCGAGTTTGCCGAGGCAGGCGAGCGCGGCCGCGTTCTTCGGGTCGTCGACGATGGCCTGTTCGAGCGCGGCGCGCGCCTCGGGCGTGTCTTCGCAGGACAGGTCGGTGAGCGCCGCGCGAAGCTTCTGCCCCTCTTCGGAACGCTTCGCCTCTTCGGGGAGGGAATCGTAGACCCGGCGGGCTTCATCCTTCTTCCCCGCGAGTCCGTAGCGGTTCGCGACGGCGACGGCCAGTCTCCAGTCGGACTTCGAGAGTGCTTCCAGGGCGCGTACGTCTTCGAGCGCTCTCTCCTTCTCGCCCGCGCCGATGAGGAGGTCTGCGCGGCCGAGTCTCGCTTCCGGGTTGTCGGGCGCGACCGCGAGCGCCCTCTCGTAACTCTTGAGCGCGCCGGCCGCGTCTTTCGCCTTCAGCTCGGCGCCCGCGCGCGAGACCCAGAGAGTCACGTCGTCGGCTTTGAGCCCGGTCGCCCGGCGCCAGAAGGCGACGCTCTCCGCTTCGTCTCCCGCGCGCGCGCGCAGCTCAGCCAGCGCGACGGTGGCAGTCAAATTCTTCGCGTCGAGTTCGAGCGCGCGGCGCAGAAGCGGCTCGGCCTCTTTCTCGCGCCCCGGCGTCCTCACCAGCAGAAGCCCGAGGGCCGCTGGCGGGAGCGGCCACTTCGGGAGCAACTCCATCGAGCGCCGGTAAGACTTCTCGGCCTCGGGCAGGCGCTTCAGGGCGACGAGCGAGGCGGCCTTCTGAAACTCGGCCTCTGCGAAGTCGGGCTTGATCTGCAGAGCCCCTTCGTAGAGTTCGAGCGCGCGCTCGTACTCCTTCTTCGCGTGCGCCTCCTGCCCCCGGTTGAAGAGCTTGACGGGGTCGGCGGTCGTCTCGTCGAACTCGTCCCTGTCCTGCGCGCGCGCGGCGTGCGAGGACACGAGCAGGAGCGCGCAGGCGAGCGCGACGACGAGGCGACGTTGTCGAAAGTCGCAGTGCATCGGAGCGATTGTCACGGGGAAAAGCGCCGGGCCGAAACTGCTCACGTTAGGGAGACGCGGGCGTGAGTTTCGCGCCGAATATAGCACGCGCGCGCCGGGCCGTCACTCTGTGGAGAATTTGAAATTTCGAATTTGAGCTTTGAAATTCTGAACGGGTTGCGTGGCCCGCGCGCGTGAGATAACATTCGCGGCCGGTAAGTTTATTAAAACCAAAACAGTTCAAGGCAGTCGGGAGGCCCTACGGCGCGGACGTTCGTGCGCGCCGAGTCTGAAAGGTGAACGTGAACAGTCCGGCCGTCGAAGAGGAGATGAGGGGCGTGGAAGCCGTCGGGGCTACGACGGGCGAAGAGTCCGAATCTCTTTTAAAGGAGGAGGCGCTGCGCGCCATCCTCAAGGAGATGGGCGCGTCGCTCGTGGCCTTCTCGGGCGGCGTGGACAGCACGTACCTCGCGCACGTCGCCAACGAAGTGCTCGGCGAGCGCGCCCTGTGCGTCACGGGCGTCTCCGCCAGCCTCGCCTCGAACCAGCGCGAAGAGGTCGCCGCGCTCGTCTCTCGTCTCGGACTTAATCACGAGTACGTCGAGACCGGCGAGATGGACGACCCGCGCTACCTGCGCAACGAGTCCGACCGCTGTTACTTCTGCAAGTCGGAACTCTACTCGAAGCTCGCGCCGCTGGCTGAGGCCCGCGGCTTTACTTTTGTGCTGGACGGCTCGACGACCGACGACCTCGGCGACTACCGGCCGGGCCGCGCGGCGGCCGGCGAGCGCGGCGTGCGCAGCCCGCTCGTCGAGGCCGGCATGGCGAAGCGCGACGTGCGGCTTCTGAGTCGGCGCGCGAACCTTCCGACGTGGGACAAGCCCGCGAGCCCCTGCCTCTCGTCGCGCCTCGCGTACGGCACGCCCGTCACCATCGAGCGGCTGCGCACGGTGGACACGGGCGAGCAGGTCATGCGCGACATGGGCTTCCGCGAGTTCCGCGTCCGCCACCACGGCGAACTGGTCAGGCTCGAAGTCGCGCCCGCCGAACTCGACAAGGCTTTGAGACGCGAAGTCACAGACGAGCTGGCGCGCCGCTTCCGCGCGCTCGGCTTCCGCTACGTCACGCTCGACCTGCACGGCTACCGCACGGGCGCGATGAACGAAGTTCTAAAAGCCGTGAACGGTGAACCGTAAACCGTGACGAGAGAAAGACCGTTCTTATCTCGTCACGGTTTACGGTTCACGGTTCACGTTCTTGGAGAAGAAGAATGACAAAGGCAATGATGGACGACCCGCGGCGCTTCAAGGAGGAGAACCCCTTCGAGTCGATGATGGAGCGCTTCGACCGCGCCGCGCAGTTGCTCAACCTCAACCCAGACCTCTACGCCGTCATGCGCGTGCCGAACCGCGAGCTGAAGGTCTACATCCCCGTCCGCCTGGACTCCGGCCGCATCGAGGTCTTCGAAGGCTTCCGCGTCCAGCACAACTTCGCGCGCGGCCCGGCGAAGGGAGGCATCCGCTACGCGCCCGACGTGCACATCGACGAGGTGCGCGCGCTGGCGGCGTGGATGACCTGGAAGTGCGCGGTCGTCAACGTCCCCTTCGGCGGCGGCAAGGGCGGCGTGATCTGCGACCCGGCGCAGATGTCCATCGGCGAGCTGGAGCGTCTGACGCGCCGCTACGCGGCCGAGTTGATCGACTTCATCGGGCCGGAGCGCGACGTGCCCGCGCCCGACATGAACACCAACGAGCAGACGATGGCGTGGATCATGGACACCTACTCCATGCACGCGCGCCACACCGTCAACGCCGTCGTGACGGGGAAGCCGGTCGAGCTGGGCGGCTCACGCGGCCGCCGCGAGGCCACGGGCCGCGGCCTCCTCTTCGTCATCAACGAGGCCATCAAGCGCTTCAAGCTCTCGCCGCCCCAGACGCGCGTCGTCGTCCAGGGCTCCGGCAACGTCGGAGGCATCGGGGCGAGACTGCTTCACGAGGCTGGCTACAAGGTCGTAGCGCTTTCGGACATCTTCGGCGGCATCTACAATCCCGACGGCATCGACATCCCGGCCGCGCTCGCGCACCTACAGCAGACCCGCTCGCTCCAGGAGTTTCCTAACGTCGAGCACGTCTCGAACTCGGAACTGCTGGAGCTGCCCTGCGACGTGCTGGCCCCCTGCGCGACCGAGAACCAGATCCGCTCGGAGAACGCCGGCCGCATCAAGTGCCGCATCCTGGCCGAGGGCGCGAACGGGCCGACGACGGCGAACGCCGACAAAATCCTGCACAATAACGGGGTTTTCGTCATCCCGGACATCCTCGCCAACGCGGGCGGCGTCACCGTCAGCTACTTCGAGTGGGTGCAGGATCGGATGGGCTACTTCTGGAAAGAGGACGTGGTCAACGAGCGGCTGTCGGACGTGATGGTGGCGAGTTTTAACGATGTGGTGAAGTATGCCGAGAATCACAACGTCGATACGCGCACGGCTGCCTACATGCTGGCGATTGACCGCGTGGCCTACGACACGCGCATGCGCGGCATCTACGCGTGACGGAAATGTGAACCTTTTTTTCCGGCTAAGTTGCGAAAAACTCTTGATTTCCGAGCCTAAGAGGTGTATGGTCTGGCGGAGTTTGGTACGTCCCCGGCATCCGTATATCCAGGCTTTTCGCAGGCGGCCGCGGGCGCTCCAGCCCAACGGTGTTGACAGCGGCGCACCCGTTTTGTATAAGCAGGTGCGCTAAACAAAGCACAAAGTTACACTCAGTTGAGAGGCGCTGTAGAGGCATTGCAAGAGCGCCCAGAGAGCGTCGAACAGGCGTTCAGGCTCCTCTCGCTGCTCCGCTCCATCTACAAGTCGTTCGCGTTCGAGGGCGGTAGCAGTTTCTTTGACTTAAAGGGTTTACGCTTGTAGTTGGAGCGGCCGCGTCCCAGGCTTCAGAGGGTCGCCAGGTCGCGGCCAGAAGCGGCGCAGACGCACGCGGGCCGACAGCGACTTCGGGGAGCACGGTCGCCCCCTTCCGCAAAAATTAAACTCATTTCGCAGGAGGAATGCGATGAGACTCGCGAGAAGAGCGCTCTTTGCCGCGCTCGCCACTCTGGTCCTGCTGTCGGCGGCGACGGCGCAGACCTTGCGGCCGGGTAACGACCCGCGCAACCAGGCCCCGACGGTGGGCACTGGCGGCACGCCGGGCGGCCCGACCGGGCTCTTCACCATCTACGACGGCGACACGCTGCGCAAGGGTGAGTTCACCTTCAGCGTCGCCTACTCGAACTACGACCGCGACCCCGGCAACGTCGACTTCTCGGTCATACCCCTGAGCTTCAACGTCGGCATCAACGACCACCTGGAGCTGTGGTTCTCGACCGAGGGCTACCGCGGGGTGAAGGTCAACAACCCGAAGCACCTGTCGAGCTTCTACCTGCCGAACTCGCAGCTCTACTTCGGCCCGGGGCTGCTGGGGAGCGGCCCGGCCATCATCCTCCCGCCCGAGCGGGTCTCGGGCTCGACGGCCTTGACGGGCCTGGGCAACACCTTCTTCCGCCCGGCCTTCAACCAGACGTTCGTGCAGTTCCCGTTCGTCGGCGGCCCCGGCCCGAACTTCGGGCTGACGGGCAACCGCATCGCCGTGCCCTTCACGTCGCGCCTCGGCGTGCCGTCGGGGGCCGAGCAGGGGAACTTCAGCGGGGCGGGCAACTTCCCCGGCGTCGGCTCGCCCTGCGGCTCGATCCTGCCGGGCGTGGTGCTGACGACGCGGACGATCCCGCCGAACTCGACCTTCAACACCCTGACGGTGCCCGACCTGTTCACCATCTGCCCGACCTACGTGGCGGACGCGCCCTTCGTCAACCGGCTCTACGGCGAGTCCACCTTCGGGACGATGCAGGCGGGCGTGAAGTGGCGCTTCACGGGGCCGAACAACCCGCTCGGCGTGGGCCTGGTGGCCTTCTACCGCTGGTACCTGGACAAGGCCGACGACCTGAAGGGCTTCAACCAGCTCCAGCGCGGGGCGAGCCCGGGCGGCGACATCGGCGACCTCGGCATCGTCGGCTTCGTCTCGGGCCGCCTGAGCCGCTCTGTCAGCCTGCACGCCAACCTCGGCTACATCCTGAACTCGAACCCGCAGTCGGAGGCGTTCGGGACGGGCAAGATCACGCTGCTCGACCGGGCGGACGAGCTGGTCTCGGGCGTCGGGATGGACTTCGCGGTCAACAAGCACTTCCAGATCATCACGGAGTTGAAGTCGGTGCAGTACGTGGGGGGCCGGACGCCGAACTCGTTCCAGCAGAACCCGGTGGACTTCCTCGGCGGGGTGCGGATCTTCCCGCGGCGGTGGTTCGGGTTCTCGGCGGCCTACCGCGGGAACCTGAACCAGCAGGGGCGCAGCTTCGTCGACATCTTCAAGG
>Ga0213876_10000180_pt1 | contig 65389 bp, 70 predicted proteins | sample BarmaccomBMRX_R9_FD_160113 | JGI IMG/M metagenome (GOLD analysis project Ga0213876, IMG submission 160113) | Root-associated microbial communities from Barbacenia macrantha in rupestrian grasslands, the National Park of Serra do Cipo, Brazil - RX_R9 | ecosystem: Host-associated > Plants > Roots...
GTCGACCGCCTCCCGCCACGATTCTTCAGGGCGCGGCGGCTTGGCGGCGGGAGCGTCGTGTATAGACGACTTGACCATGCGGCTAGCATATCAAGACCGGGCCTTTGCGGTCAATCAATCGCCCTTCAGCAGATTCCGCGCGATGACGAGCTGCTGCACCTGGCTGGTGCCTTCATAGATGCGGAAGATGCGCACGTCGCGATAGAAGCGTTCGATGCCGTAGTCGGCGACGTAACCCGCGCCGCCGAAGATCTGGACCGCGCGGTCGGCGACGCGGCCGACCATCTCGGACGCGAAGTACTTCGCGCAGGCCGCCTCCATCGTCACGCTCTCGCCCGCGTCGCGCCTCTTCGCGGCGTCGAGCACCATGCAGCGCGCCGCATAGGCCTCGGTCTTGCTGTCGGCCAGCATCGCCTGGACGAGCTGAAACTCGCCGATCTTCTGGCCGAACTGCTCGCGCTCGCGCGCATAGGCCACCGCCTCGCCGATCAGCCGCTCGGCGACGCCGACGCAGACGCCCGAGATATGCAGACGCCCGCGGTCGAGCACCTGCATCGCGACCTTGAAGCCCTCGCCCTCGCCTCCCAGCCGCAGATGCGCCGGCACGCGGGCGTTCTCGAACACGACGTCTGAGATATGCGCGCCCTGCTGGCCCATCTTCTTTTCGGGCTTGCCCACATGGATGCCGGGCGTGCCGGCGGGTACGATGAAGGCCGAGATGCCCGACGCACCTTTGCGCTGCGGATCGCTGCGCGCCATCAAGGTGAACATGCCGGCGCGGTTGGCGTTGGTGATGAAGCGCTTGGTGCCGTTGACGACATAGTCGTCGCCGTCGCGGATCGCGGTGGTCTTCAGCGACGCCGCGTCGGAACCGGCGCCCGGCTCGGTCAGGCAGAAGCTCGACACCACCTCGCCGCTCGCGAGCCTGGGCAGCCATTCGCGCTTCTGCGCGTCGGTGCCGAACATCACCACGCCCTGGCTTCCGATGCCGACATTGGTGCCGATCACAGAGCGGAAGGCGGGCGAGGTATGGCCGAGCTCCATCGCCACCAGAACCTCCTCCTCCATGGTGAGCCCGAGGCCGCCGTATTCTTCGGGGATCGAGATGCCGAAGAGTCCGAGCGCGCGCATCTCGTCCACGATCGCATCGGGCACGCGATCGTCCTCGGAGACTTTCGCCTCGAGCGGCACGCAGGTCTCGCGCACGAAGCGGCGCACCGTTTCGATGAGCTGCGCGCGGGTTTCCAGATCGAGCGGCATTTTCTTCTCCGGTAGTGTGAAACCACGATAGCGCATTCACGCCCGCGTGAAACACGCAAAGGTGAGTTCTACCAATAGGAGTTTCGTGGACAATTCAATCATTGGCTGGAGGCGGCGATGCCCGCAATGCTCACCTGGTTCCTGAACTTCCTCGACGGCATCGGCATCGACCCGCACGGCGGTTGAAACAACGGAGGCGGAGATGTTCTTTCGATTCCTATCCTTCCTGCTCGGCAATGGCGGCGGCGACAAAGGCCTCGGCGTCGATCCCAACGGCTGAGGAGGACGAACATGCTGAAACTTCTCTTCAAGCTGCTCTTCGGTCCCGACCAGGGCCCGCTGATCGATCCCAACGGCGGACGCGGAGGCTGACATGCTGAAAGCGCTCTTCGCGATGTTCTTCGGCGCCGATCAGGGCGTCTGCATCGATCCCAACGGAGGCTGACATGCTGCGCTTTCTCTTCAGGCTCCTCTTCGGAGCCGAGACCGGTTCCTGCATCGATCCGGGCGGCGTTCGTCGCGATGCGGGTTGCAACATCGACCCCAACGGCTGAGGGAGGCGGCGATGCTGAGACTTTTCCTCGCGCTTCTCTGCGGCGCGGATTCCGGCGGCGGCATGGGTCCGAACGGCGATCGCGGCGCCGGCCTCGATCCCAACGGCTGAGGGGACCGACATGCTGAGACTGTTGCGCATGTTCGTGCTCGGCACCGACAACGGAAGCTGCGTCGATCCCGACGGTTGAAATCCAACGACGAGAGAAGGAGGCGACGATGTTGAAATGGCTGTGGCGGGTGTTCTTCGACGATGAAGGCCCGGGAATGTGCCCGGTCGGCGGCAAACAGGGACATGGAGGCTGACATGCTGCTGTGGCTGTTGACTTCGATCGTGGTGGCCGGCGGCGGGCCCTGCATCGATTCCTGGGGTGCCTGCACCAACGCGGGCGCGAGGATCGATCCCGAGGGCTGACGGGATCGATCGCCAGAGCGAGCAGGTGGCTCCCCGCTTCGCCTACTCGCTCTGGAACTCGCCGCGCGGCACGTAGATGCCGGCCACGAGGATGTGGTCGACCGTCTCGCCGGTCGCGCCGAAGGGGAAGAACGCCACCTCGTGATAGGAATAGCGCGTATCGGGCATGTCGCGCCCGATCCAGCCGCGATAGCCGAACGGCGCGCGGCCCATGCGCGCGCCGTCGTAGAATATCTTCAAGCCCTCCGCGAACTTCGCATGCGTCAGCGCCACCTCGCTCAAGCGCATGCCCTGCCAGCTTTCGCCATAGGCCTGGACCTGCACGTCGCCCACGATGCGGTACTCGTAGTCGTCGTCCAGCACGCGCAGCAGCATCACGTGGCGCAGAAGCCTGCCCAGTTCGCGCGGCCGAAGCTCGTTGCGCGACGGAAAGCGCCGCTCGCCCTTGAGCCGCTGCCAATAAGCCGCGACCTGGCGCAGCACCGCGCTTTCGAGCATGTCGAGCGTGAGGATGCGGCCGGAGGAATATTGCGGGATTTCCAGCTCGTCGGCCGGCGGCGGCGGGGCCAGGGTTGTGGCGGCTCGGGACATGACGCGATTTTCGACTCGAATCGTAAAGTATTTCGTAACCTGCGATTAGCCATGGCGCTACCGCGGCGCCGTGCGATAGTCGGGCATGCGCCTTTCCGTCCTCGACCAGTCGCCGATCCGCAAGGGCGGCAGCGCCGCCGACGCGATCGCGCAGACCGTGGCGCTGGCCAAGGCCTGCGAGAAGCTCGGCTATCACCGCTATTGGCTGGCCGAGCATCACAACTCCAACGCTTTCGCGGGCTCGGCGCCGGAGATCCTGATCGGACGCGTGGCGTCCGAGACGCACAGCATCCGCGTCGGCTCCGGCGGCGTGATGCTCACCCATTACAGCCCGCTGAAGGTGGCCGAGCAGTTCCGCATGCTCGAGGTCTTGAACCCCGGCCGCATCGACCTGGGGCTCGGCCGCGCGCCGGGCACCGATCAGCGAACCGCGGCGGCGCTGCAGGCCGGACCGCAAGGCTGGGGCATCGACGCTTTCCCGAGCCAGGTGCACCTGCTGCGCCAGTTCCTCGACGACGCGGCGGAGCGCGCGCCCCTGCCCGACGATCATCCCTATCGCGGCATCCATGCCATGCCGCGCGCGCCGACGGGCGCGGGACCGGAGCTCTGGATGCTGGGCTCGGGCATCCACGGCGCGATCTATGCGGCCGAGTTCGGCATGCCGTTCAGCCACGCTTATTTCATCAGCCCGGAAGGAAGCCACGACGCGGTCGCCGCCTATCGCGAGCGCTTCAAGCCCAGCGCCGCCTGCCCAAGGCCCGTCGTCTCGCTCGGCGTCGCGGCGCTCGCGGCGGAGACCGAAGACGAGGCCGAGGCGCTGTCGGCATCGCGCAACCTGTGGGTCGTGCGGCTGCTTACCGGACGCCCGATCCCGTTCCCCTCGCCGGAGGAGTCGCGCGATTATCCGTATACGGATCAAGAACAGGCCCTGCTGCGCACCGTGCGGCGCCGTTCCGTCGTCGGCACGCCGGCGCAGGTCCGCGCCGACCTGCTTCAGCTGGCCCGCGAGCACGACGCCGAGGAGCTGGTGATCGTGACGATCACCTACGATTACGCGTCGCGCCTGCGGTCCTATGAACTGCTGGCCGAGGCCTTCGCGCTCAGCCCCAGGCCTTGACGATCGCGAACAGCGCGAAGAACTGCACCGCGCCCGCGACGTCGTGGCCGACGATCGGCGCGACGACGCTCTTCGATTTCTCGAGCCAGTACGCATAAAGCGCGCCCGCCAGGAACGACACGACCATCTCGCCGAGCGCGATCTCGACCGGCTTGGTGACGAAGCTCGCGGTGAAGACCGCGAAGATCGCCGCCGCCACGAGGCCCGCGCCGCTCATCGCCAGCCCCCGGACATGCACGCGGCCGGGCATCGCCACGCTCAAATAGGTCACCAGCAGCGAGCGGTAGAACACCTCGTCCGCCACGCCGGCGAAGCCGCCCTGATAGCCGAGCCAGCCTAAGCGCGTAAGCTCCGCGCCGTTGCGCGGCACGGTGTGCGCGACCAGATCGGGCCAATAATCCGCCAGCGTCATCAAGGCGCCGATCACGAGCCCCCACAGGATCGCAGGGCCGAGATAGCTTTTCTCCTCCGGCGCGTGCAGGCCGTAGTCGCCCGGCGCCAGCCACTTCATCGCAAGGATGACGATCAGCGCCAGCGCCAGCTCGGCGACGCCGACGGCGTAGAGGTGCCCCAGCTGATCGGCGATCGGCGGCACCAGCCGCGACACGCGCCGCGCCTGGTCCATGAGCTCGGCCGAAAGCCAGTTGATCCCCACGCCGATGACGACGGCGAAGAAGATGGGCAGGAACCGCAATCGGAAAGGCGTTTCGGCGTTCAAACGAGCCCCCACTCGAAGCAGCATCATAGGCCGATCGCGCGACGGGTAACAATGCGTCTCGCGACGGACCGGTCACGCGACGGGCAGAAGGCCGATCATCGCGCCGGTAAGCCCGCTCGCCATGGTTCCCGACAGCAGCGCGCGCATGGCGAGCGGCACGATCTCGTCGCGGCGCTCGGGCATCAAGGTGCTCATGCCCGCGATCATGATGCCGACCGAGCCCAGATTGGCGAAGCCGCACATGGCATAGACCATGATCAGCGTCGAACGCGGATCGAGCGCGCCTTTGGGCAGCGCAGCCAGGTTCAGATAGGCGACGAGCTCGTTCAGGATGGTCTTGATGCCCATCAGACTGCCCGCTGCCGGCGCCTGGTCGGCGGGCACCCCGAACAGCCACACCACCGGCGCGAACAGCCAGCCGAAGACGCGCTCCAGGCTGAGCGGTGCGCCGCCGATCCACGGCAGGTTCCTCAAGATCGTGTCGGCCAGCGCGACCAGCGCCACCATTACGATCAGCATGGCCAGGATCTGCAGATAGATCTTCAAGCCGTCCTCGGTGCCGCGCGCCACCGCGTCCATGCTCGAGCGGTATTTGAGGTCGGACTCGCTCGTCGTCGCGATCCCTTCCTCGCCCGGGATCATCACGCGCGCGATCACGATCGCGGCCGGCAGCGACATCATCGAGGCGATGAGGATGTGACCCAGCGCGCCCGGCACGGCGGGCCCCAGGATCGTCGCATAGAGGAAGAACACCGTGCCCGCGACCGAGGCCAGGCCCACCGTCATCAGGATGAAGAGCTCGGCGCGCGTCAGCCGCTCGAGATAAGGGCGGATCAGCAGCGGCGCCTCGACCATGCCGAGGAAGACGGTCGCCGCCGAGCCCAGGCCCACCGCGCCGCCGATGTTCATCAGCTTGCGCAGGCCGAGCGCGACGGCCTTCACGATCACCGGCAGGATGCGCCAATGCCAGAGCAACGCAGACAGCGCGGAGATCACGATCACCAGCGGCAGGATCTGGAACGCGAAGCTCACCATGCCGGCGGGGTTCTTGACGTCGAAGGGCGCCGCGCCGCCGCCCACGAAGCCGAAGACGAAGGAGGTCCCCGCCCTGGTCGCGCCGGTCAACGCATCGACCGCGCCGTTCAGCGCCAGCAGCCCGTCGCGCGCCACCGGCACCTTCAAGAGGAACAGCGCGATCGCGGCCTGCAGCAGGAGACCCGCGGCCACCGTGCGCCAGGGGAAGGCGCGGCGGTTTTCCGACAACGCCCAGGCCAGCACGACGATGACGACGATACCCAGCGCGGATTGCAGATGCGGCAGCATGATTCGGCCCCCGGAAGCGTCCATACCTAGCGCAAAAGCGCGGGGCTGGGAGGAGCCGGGGCCGCATCGCGGCGCAGGCTCGCTCGGCGGCGAACGCGTCGCCGGCATGGGCGAAGAGCGGCGCGCCGCGCTTGCCTTCTATCCGCTTGCCCATTTGAACCTCATGTTTCGACGAGATGCCCCCCCCGTTCCTCATCGCGTCTGTACGTCCGTAGGGACATCGATTTTTCCAATTCAATTCCGACGACCTCGCTCAACCCTTTGATCGCGCGCGGAAAAGGCCGGAATAAATCGCGCCGATGGAAGACGCTTCTGTACATCTGCAGGCTTTCGCGAGAATCCGCGCCTCCTTTCGCGCACGCCACCTCCGGCGCAGATGGGAAGGCACGAAACCGAGTTCAACCGCCGCGGGATAAGTTTAATGGCCGGAACATCCGGGTGTAAGGAGCCGTCGATCTTCCGCGCAGGAGCCGGTATAGGTTCGCTCCTGGGCACCGGACGAAGGGCAATGAGGCGGCTGATCCTTGTACTGATGATGGCGGCATTCCCGGCGCTGGCCGACGACGACGCGCCTACCGGCGTCATCACCCTCTACGGCGACTGGCGGCTGGCCTGCCCGACGGACGCCAAGACCCATTGCATCATGACCGCCGAGCTCATGGGGCCGGACAAGAACGGTGTCGCCGTTCCGCAGAACCTGGATTCGAGCGACACGATCCGCATGACCGACCCCCTGGGCGAAACCGGCGGCGAGGTGTCCCGGAGCAGGCAGACGCCGGGAAGGCTGGCGCAGATCACCATCGGCTATGCCGCAGGCAAGACCTCGGCGCCGGAAATGATCGTCGCCGTACCGCTGACGGTGCGGCTGGAGCCCGGGTTCGCGGTCGGTATCGACGGCAAGCGCAAACCCGTTCCCTATGCGACCTGTCTTCCCAGCGGCTGCATCGGCATCCGGATCATGGACGACGCAACCTTGGCAGAGCTGGCCGAAGCCTCCAGTCTCGGCATAGAAGTGACGGCGGAAAGCGGGAAAGTTTTCGAGCTTCCCATTTCGCTTCACGGCTATCGCGGAGCCTACAAGGCCATGCTCGCGGACGAAGCCAAGAGACATCCGAAGTGAGCGCCAAACCGGCCGAGATCAAAGCGCTGTCCGGCGCGCGCGCGATCCCGCCGCTGATCCTGGTGCTGTATCACTTCTGCGAGGGCCACGGCTATCGCGGGCTGTTCGTGTTCGACGCGCTGGTCGCCAAGGGCTATCTCTGGGTCGAGTTCTTCTTCGCGCTGTCGGGTTTCATCCTGGTGCACGTCTATGGCGGGCGCGCGCTGGACTATCGGAGCTTCCTGCGCGCGCGGCTGGCGCGGCTCTATCCGCTGCATCTGTTCATGCTGTTCGTCATCCTCGCGCTGGTGATCGGCTTGCGGGCGCTGGCCGAGGCGGGCGGCTACGTCTCGATCTACGACGTGAAGTACCATCCGGTCGTCACCTTCTGGTCGTTCGTCGCCAACCTGTTCCTGGTGCAGGCCTGGAACATCCTTCCCAGCCTGACCTGGAACGGCGCGGCGTGGTTCGTGAGCGTCGAGTTTCTGCTCTGCCTGCTGTTCCCCCTCTATCTGTGGCTGTCGCGCGGCCGATGGTGGCGCGGCGTCCTTCTGATCGTCGTCGGCGGCGCCGTGCTGCGCTGGCTGGCGCTGACCTCGGGCCACGGCCTCGACCTCACCTTCCACGACGGCGTCTTCCGCGGCATGGCGGGCTTCGCCGTCGGCGTCGGCCTGTCGATGCTCCATCGCGGGGCGACGGCGCGCGGCGCCGCCGCGTTGCCCGACGGCCTGTTCACCCTGGCGCAGGCGGCCGCGATGCTGCTGCTGCTCGACGCGATCTATCGCACCGCCTGGGCGCACAAGCCGGAAGACATATACGTCGCGCTCGCCATGGCGCTGCTGATCTTCACGCTGGCCTTCGATCGCGGCGTGCTGGCGCGCGCGCTGTCGGCCGCGCCGGTGCTCAAGCTCGGCGAATGGTCGTATGCGATCTATATCGGCCAGACCGTCTGGCTGCAGCTCATCCGCTATTTCGAGCAGCGCTGGTATCCGAACGTCGATCCGGGCGCGATCTGGTGGATCGAGCCATTCGCGCTGCTCGCCGTCTGCACCGTGTGGGGCGCGCTGCTGACCAGGTTCGTCGAGGTTCCGGCGAACCGGCTGCTCAGGCGCTAGAACCAGCCGGCGCCGGCCATCTCCGGCGCGATGTCGCGCGCGGGCGCGGCGAAGCTGCGCATCGCGCGCTCGGGCGGCGTCTGCAGATCGCCGCTGACGCTGCCTTCGATCCAGTCGGTGCCCTGCGGCCGCCAGTTGTTGTGCATGAAGAACAGGCGCGTGCCGTCGGCGCGGCGGTCCGAAAGCGGCAGCGACATGCCCTGCGCGCGGACCGTGCCGCCGCCCATCGACTTGAACGCGCGGTAGGAGACGGTCGCGGCGCCTTCGACGATCTTCCAGCACCAGTCGAGCCGCGCGTCGCGATTCACGTTGTTGGTGACGGCGAGCACGCTCTGCCCCGTCAGGTCGAAGCCGATGGCGAGCCGCGTATAATCGCCGGCGCGAATGCAGTTGAGCGCCACGCCCTCGCGGATCTCGAACACCGCGACGGCCGGCACATGCGACGGGATCGGATGGGCGTCGAACCGCGCCAGGCTCGGCGGCCGGCCGTCGTGCCACAGCTGCAGCCAGCGCGACGCCAGCTCGAGGTTCGCGCCGTGCAGCCTGAGCGCGCCGAGCGCCGCGCGCGCGCCTGCGATGTCCCATGCCATCGGGAGAGCCTCCGTCGGGCCTTGATATCACAGCCTTGACGCCAGGCGAACGGGGGGCAGACTGCGCCCATGTCGATCGACTATTTCGGGCACACCACCCGCGACGCGAAGGCGGCGACGGCGCTGATCGAACAGGCGCGCGCGGCGCATCCGGAATGGTTCGACTCCGTCCTGCTGCTCACCGACGCCAGGCCGTTCCGGCATGCGTTCGAGGCCGAGACCAGCCGCGATTTCGGCATCGCGGCGAAGAGCGGCTTCATGCTCTCGGTCAACGACAAGGAGCGCTTTTCGGACTGCCTGGACGACGCGCTGGACTATCTCTACGCCCTGTTCGGCAACGGCACTTTGGTGATGACCCACGGCTTCGACAGCGTCCGCCCGCCGGGCCCGGCCAGAGCGCCTTGAGCAGAGCGCCTTGACCAGAGCGCCTTGACCGGAGCGCCGTGACCGGCTTGGCGCCTTGACCGGAGCGCCTTGACCGGCTTGGCGCCTTCGTCCATCACTCGGGCGCGCTATTGAAAAGGAGTTTCCCATGGCCATTCGCTTCGACGGCAAGGTCGTCATCGTCACCGGCGCCGGCGGCGGATTGGGCCGCCAGCACGCGCTGGAATTCGCGCGGCGCGGGGCCAAGGTCGTGATCAACGATCTGGGCGGAGCGGTCGACGGCACGGGCGGCAACTCCGCCGCCGCCGAAGCCGTGGTGAAGGAGATCGCCGACGCCGGCGGCACCGCCATCGCCAACGGCGCCTCGGTCACCGACGACGCGGGCGTCGCCCACCTGATCAAGCAGACCATGGACGCCTTCGGCCGCATCGACGTGCTGATCGCCAACGCCGGCATCCTGCGCGACAAGAGCTTCAGCAAGATGGAGCTCAAGGACTTCGAGGCGGTGATGCAGGTCCACGTCATGGGCACGGTGAAGCCGGCCAAGGCGGCGTGGGAGATCATGAAGGCGCAGCAATACGGCCGCATCGTCGTGACGACCTCGTCGACCGGGCTCTACGGCAATTTCGGCCAGACAAATTACGGCGCGGCGAAGCTCGGCCTCGTCGGCTTCATGAACACGCTCAAGCTCGAAGGCGCCAAGGACAACATCAAGGTCAACGCCATCTGCCCCGTCGCCGGCACGCGCATGACCGAGAACCTGATGCCGCCGCAGATGCTCGAGATGCTCAAGCCCGAATTCGTGACGCCCGCGGTCGTGTTCCTTAGCTGCGAAGAGGCGCCCACGGGCTGCATCATCTCGGCCGGCGCGGGCGTGTTCTCGTCCGCGCAGATCGTGGAGAGCGCAGGCGTCAACCTGGGCCACGGCGCGACCGCCGACACGGTCGCCGCCAACTGGGCCAGGATCAGCGACTTCACCGGCGCCAAGCACTTCGCGATGGGCGGCGAGCACAGCGCGCATATCTTCGAGCGGCTGAAGGACACGCCGGTCGCGCCGTAGGCGCGCGCCAGACAACGCGCCGTAGGCGCGCGCCAGACAACACGCCGCAGGTGCGCGACGGACGATCGCGCCGTAAACTACTCGGCGGCGGCGGCTGCATCCTCCTTCCAGGTCATGTGGCTCAGCTCCGCCCCGACCTTGTGCGCGTATTTCAGCATCGGGTCGAAATAGCTGCCCGCGATCATCTGCGCGGTGGCCAGCGGCAGGTCCGCGGTCATGCCGAACTCGGGATGATGGCCGGGCGCGTTCTCGGTGATCACGCGCTTGACGTGCGGATAGAAGTTGCCGGACCCCACATACATGAGCCTGCCGTCCACCATCCAGAACTTGGCGTGATTGCGGATCGGGTTGCCCGTCCCGGGCCAGGTGTTGCGGTCCTTGAGCGAGACGGCGCCGAGCACGAGCTGCGAGGTCGGCGGGTTGAACTTCTTCAGGCAATCCGCCTTGCTCACGCCGTGCTTCTTCCACATGCGATAGGACAGCACGTTGTAGATGACCGAAGGCGGCACGAGGTGGGAATAATCCCTGCCGCCGGCGGCCGGCGAGGTCAGCACGATGTGCAGCCGGTTGGTCCAGTTGCGCGACAGGAACTCCGCATAGGCGTCGATGAGCTCGAGCTGGAAGAAGAACCCCTGGCAGGCGATCAGCCGGTAGGGATGGCCGTCATAGGCGTGCTCTTCGAAATCCCTGTAGTCGGTCAGCTTGTCGGAGCCGATATCCTGCAGCGACATCCGGCAATGCGTGGCGCTCAGCATCGCCTTCTCGAAGCACAACAGGTTGCCGTCCTTGACGATGCGCCGGTTGTTGCCGTCGAAGAACACGCCCCAACCCGGACAGGTGACCCACAACGCAGGCATCGATCCGGACGGCGCGCCGGGGCCGTAGCTCCTGTAGCCCGGCGTGGTGTTCTTCTCGATCGTCAGCGAAGGATTGAGCCGGTGGGAGAAGGTATGCGACCCGGAAACGGTGTTCCATTTGCGCACGAAGCCCCACAGCTCTTCGGCGAAGCGGTGCGCGCCGGCCGCGATCTGGCCGTCGACACGCATCGTGACGTCGCACACCGGCTCGGCCTGGAGATAGTCGTGGTCCCACATATTGTGCCCGCCGACCAGCATGCGCGCCTCGTCGACGGCGATCGCCTTGGCATGGTTCCACGACGCCATCTCCCAGCGCGTCTGTCCGACATAGATGTCGAGCCGGCCCGCGCGGCTGGGGCCCAGCGCCTTGACGATCTGGTTCAGCATGTCTTCGATGTTGATGATGTCGGGCGACGCGATCTTGCCCATCAACAGCCGCACCGTCACGACGTTGGGCAGCTTGGCGTCGGCGATACGCTCGAACGCGCGCGTCAACGCCCGGAAGAACAGGCCTCTCGGCCGCTCCATGGTCAGGATGTCGACATGGGATTTCGCCGACGCGACGAGGTCCGAGATCGCCGTCAGGAACCGCGCCGAACCGGCGGGCTCATCGTCGGCGTCCTTCCAGATGCCTTCGGGCGTGCCGAACAGATAGCCAGCTTCCGCGCCGATGTGGTTCTTGTCGGCGAGGCCGAACAGCTTCTTGTCCTGCCCGGGCAGGTTCTCGTCGAGATGGGTCCAAAGCTGCTGGAGCGTAACCGTCATCGCATCCTCCCGGCTCGAATTCAACCGGAGAACGATACAGATTGCGCTCCCGCTTTGCTTGCATGTGCGTCCCAGACTCTTGGACGCGCGTCCCGCGCCGCGTGCCCGCTCTCCTCACCCCTTGCCGAACACGGCGAAGGCGAGCGCCGGCGCGATGTTCATCGGCGACCACTGGTCGTTGGGCGTCGAGCAGGCCGGGCCTTGCGCGTCGTTCGAGCAGTATTGCGCGAAGGGCTGCGGCGTCATCGGGTTCAGCAAGGTCGTGTCCCAGAACATCGTCGTGTTTCAGGCTGGAATGGTCGGTGCGCATCACCACCCAGTACCTGTGGCCCGCGACGACCGGGATGCCGACCGAGTCGACGGCCTGCGCGAGCGCGCAGCACGACCCGATGGGCGGCAGGTTGGTGAAGCTCCACACCTTGAGCGCCGTGCCCGGCACGCCGGCGTTGTCGCTGTAGAGCGCCAGCGAGAACTCGTTGGTGCCTGAGTGGTACGCGGCCGCGACGTCGATCTCGGTCACCCGGAGCGACACCGTCGGCGTGAAGCCCATGGCGTCGAACAGCAGATGCGCGCCGACCAGGTTGTTCGGGCCGCTGATCGCATAGCTGTTGCTGCAGCAATTGTAGAGCGCCGCCGGATGGGCCCAGTCGATGTTGTTGAACACCGTGACCGTGCCGCCGGGCGGCGGCGGCGGCGCGACGCGCATGCCGGTGCCGAAAGGCGGGCTGCTGACGCCCCTGTCGGCCGCCGTGAAACCGTTGTCCGCGGCGAGCGCGCCGCCCGCGGCGGCGGCGGTCAATGCAAAAGCCAGAAACAGGTTCTTCATGCTGTCCTCCATCGATCCATAGAAGGCTAAACTCGACCTTCGCTTGCGTCTTGGATTGCGCAACCGGAAATTGGCTTGGCGCGACGCATCGATGTCGCCGCAGGACGAAACTCTTGTCCCACGGCGACATCGCCGGGCGTGAGGGTCGACCGCCCGAATGCGGCCCCCGGCGGCTCAGCCGCCCAACGTGATCCGGCGGCTCAGCCGCCACAGCGTGACCCCAGCGGCTCAGCCGCCACAGCGTGACCCCAGCGGCTCAGCCGCCAGAATGTGAACCATCCAGGGGCTTCATCCCCTCGGCCTTGTCCGCCGCGCGCAGCAGCGCGATGAACTCGCGGCGATAGCCGAAGCGGTCGTCGCCCTTGGCATCTTCCGCGATGGCGATGGCGCGCTCGAAGCCGAAGTCCTTCACGTAAGGATCGTGGCGCAGCAGCTCGGCCGAGCCCGCCACCGCCGCGGCAAAGCGCATGTCGGTGGGCAGCCGCGCGAAATCCTCGACCACGTCGGCATCGGTGATCGGCGTCGTGATGAGCCGGGACGCGCTCTCGCCCGGCCGCTTGTAGCGGATCTTGAGGAACGCGAGTTCGCCGAACGGGTCGCCTTTCACCCGCTCCTTGTAACGCAGCGGGTCGGCCATCACCGATTTCGAGCCCACCGGCGTGATCTCGTAGAGCGCGGTGACGGTGTGGCCCGAGCCGATGTCGCCCGCATCCACCTTGTCGTTGTTGAAGTCGGTGCGGTTCAAGAGGCGCGTCTCGTAGCCGATCAGCCGGTACTCGGCCACGCGCGCCGGGATGAACTCGATCTGGATCTTGACGTCCTTGGCGATGGTGAAAAGCGTGCCCGCCACCTGCTCGACGAAGACCTTGCGCGCCTCGTTCATCGTGTCGATGAAGGCGGCGTTGCCGTTTCCGGCCTGCGCGATCTTCTGCATCATCGCGTCGTTGTAGTTGTCGTCGCCGAAGCCCAGGCAGGTGAGATCGACGCCTTTGTCGCGCTCTCCGATCACATAGCCCTCGAGCGCCTTGGGATCGGTGATGCCCACATTGAAGTCGCCGTCGGTGGCGAGCAGCACGCGGTTGACGCCGCCCGCGATCCCGCTCCGCTCCGCGAGCTGGTAGGCGAGACGGATGCCCTCGCCGCCGGCGGTCGAGCCGCCGGCCTCGAGCCGGTCGAGCGCCCCTAGGATCTTGCGCTTGTCGGCGCCCGAGGTCGGCTCCAGCACCACGCCGGCCGATCCCGCATAGGCCACGATCGCGACGCGGTCCTTCTCGCCCAGCTGGTCGACGAGAAGATGGAACGCGCTTTTCAGCAGCGGCAGCTTGTTGGGCTCGGCCATCGAGCCCGAGGTGTCGATCAGGAACACCAGGTTCGCCGGCGGACGGTTGGTCTTCGGCAGATCGAAGCCCTTGATGCCGATGTGCAGGATCCGGGTCTCCGGGTTCCAGGGCGTGGGATAGACCGCGGTGCTGGCGCGGAACGGCGTCTTGCGGTCGTCGGGCAGCGGATAGGCATAGTCGAAGTAGTTCACCATCTCCTCGACCCGCACCGCGTCGGCGGGCGGCATCGCGTTCTGCTGCAGCAGGTAGTCGCGCACCACGCCGTAGGACGCGGTGTCGACGTCGATGGAGAAGGTCGAGACCGGCTCGTCGGCCGCGACCTTGATCGGGTTAGCCTCGGCTTGCGGGAACTTGGAGGTGTTCTCGGGCTGCCAATAGGGGCCCGGCGACGACGGCGCGACGACGCCGCGCGCCAGCCCGACGTTCGGCATCGACATCATCGGCGGCGGAGGCGGCGCCGGCGCCGCCATGTCTGCCGTCTGCACGGGCTTGTTCAGCGTGACGGTGACTTCCGTCGTTTTGCCGGGCGCTTCGCGCCGGGTGTTGTCGCAAGCCGCGAGAGCGAGCAGCGCGGTCGCCACAAGAAGCGAATGTCGAAGTCTCATCGAAGTCCCCCTTGGATGAACGCGTCCAAAAGGCTGGGCGCGCATTCCGACGCTCCAAGGGCGGGATTGGGGCGGAAAGCGATTTCGGCCGAGGCAAAAAAATGGCCGGAGCCTCAGGCGGAGCTCCGGCCATTCCTTGAAGGCTATGCCGGCCCGCTAGTGCAGCTTGCCGTAAAGCGCGAACGAGACCGCGGGGCGGCCCGGACCGAAGGCGGTCCAGCTGCTGCCGTCATAGCCCGCGCCGTTGAGCGTGTTGACCTGGTCGGTCGAGTTGTAAGGCCATGCCGCCCAGGTATTGGCGCTCTGGTCGTCGGTCGAGATGAAGAACCAGTACGGCGTGCCGCCGGTGACGCGGATATGCGCCGCGGTCGTCACCAGCTGGCAGCAGTCGCCGAACGCGCCCATGGCGCCGGAGACCGGGAACGAGCCCAGCACGTTGCCGGGAACGCCGCCATTGTCCTCGGCGATGTTGAGCACGATGCGGTTGTTGCCGGAGGCGAGCGCGACCGCGCTGTCGATCTCCTTGATGGTGGCGTCGCCCTCGGGCGTGAACTGGACCGCGTTCCAGATCGTCTGACCGATCAGGCTGTTCGGGCCCGAGATCGTGTTGCCGAAGCAGCAGAAGTACAGGCCGTTCGGATACTTGGTGCCGATATTGCTGAAGATGGTGTCCATGCGTGACGGCGGCGGCGCGGGCACGTAGTGCGACGAGCCCGGTCGCGCCTGGGTGGTGAGCTTGTCCTTGCTGACGGTGGCGCCGTTTACGCCGGCGGCATCGGCCGTGGTGCCCAGGAAAGCGAGCGCGGCCAGAATGACGAATGTGTTCTTGAGCATTTCAAACCCTCTCCCTTGAGTGAAAACCCCAACGATCAAGCCTGAAAGTGGGCGAAGCCTAGTCCTCGAACCGCAGCGCTGGCAATCTCGGGCACCCGTTTCGCGCGCGCTGCTCTTGCTTCAACTTTTCGGAGATTGCCGCCTGAATCGATTTTGGCCTGGAGCTCGTTGCGCGAGGCGCCGCGCGGGCTGGCCGCAAGACGCTCGCGTTCGAGATTGTCCGGCAGCCTCCAGCGGCTTCGTTCTCCATATCGCGTTTTCGGGCGGCGCCGGCTCCGGACCGACCGGCGCGGGCATCTGGCCGCAACGGAAAAGCCCAAGCGGATCGCCTGCCGCGGAAGCTATTATGAACTCCCTGCTAGTGACGCCCCAGCCGGTTTTCAAGCTTTCGACGCATGCCAATTTCGCATGGCTGCCCGGGTTCGCGCTGCAATTGCAGTGCAGCAAAGCCTCCCCATCTCCCGTGTCGGAGCGGGACACCCCGCGACAACGATGGAGAGGCAGATGAAAATGAACGCAACGATGACCGGCGACACCGAGACCTCGGGCACCCGGTTCTTCACGTGGACGATCCTGGCCGTGGTGGCCGGCTTGCTGGTCGCGGTGACGACGGACTTCACCAGCCAGCGCAATATGACGACGGCCGCCGCGCACGCGGCGACGGTCACGCATACGGTCGCGAAGAGCGCGCCGGCGCACGCGTCGTAGGAAGGGCTACCCCGCCACCTCTTCCAGCTTGACGTCGTGGCCCCAGAGGAACTCGACATGCGCCAGCACCATTTCCTTGGCGCCGTTATGCAGCGGCACGCCGCGGTTCATGCGGTGCTCGAGCATCAGCGTGCGGTTGCCTTTCAGGTTGGCGCCCGCGACCTGGATGTTGGGATCGCCTGAGGTGTCGTACTGGCGCGCCAGGTTGCGCCTGACCTCGCGATAGCCGCGCTCGTTGTGGATGGCGCCGACGCGATAGGCGCCGTGGTCCGCTTTGTCGAACAGCGAGAAGAAGCGGAAGTCGCGCATCAGCTTGGGCGAAAGATACTGCTCGATGAAGCTCTCGTCGCGATAGTTCGCCCAGGCATATCTGAGCGCGGCGAAAGCGTCGCCCGAGCCGGCGAGCCCCGGGAACCACTCGCGGTCCTCGTCGGTCGGCGCCTCGGCGATGCGCTTGATGTCGTCCATCATCGCATAGCCCAGCGCATAGGGATTGATCCCGTAATAGCGCTTGTCGCCGAACTCGGGCTGGAACACCACGCTGGTGTGGCTGTGCACGAATTCGAGCCACGCGCCCTCGTCGATCAGCCCGCGGTCGTAGAGCGTGTTCATGATCGTATAGTGCACGAAGGTGGCGCAGCCCTCGTTCATCACCTTGAGCTGGCGCTGCGGATAGAAATACTGCGCCAGGTTGCGCACGATGCGCAGCGTCTCGCGCTGCCAGGGCTTGAGCGCCGGCGAGTTCTTCTCGAGGAAATAGAGCAGGTTCTCTTCCGGCAGGCGCGCATCGGGCTCGAACTCGTCGTCGGGATCGGGCACGGGCGGCGCCGCCGACGTCTCGATGCCCGCGGGCAGCGTGCGCCACAGCTCGTTATAGGCGCTCTCCTCGTGCGCCATGCGCAGCCGGTGCTTCTCGAGCACGCGCTCCTTCGACGGACGCGGCGGCCGGCGATAGCGGAACACACCCTGGTCCATCAGCGCATGCGCGGCGTCCAGCGTCGCCTCGACCTCGTCGCGGCCATAGCGTTCCTCGCAGGCCGCGACGTAGCGCTTGGCGAAAGCCAGGTAGTCGAGAATGCTCTCCGCATTGGTCCATTGGCGGAAGAGATAGTTGTTCTTGAAGAAATGGTTGTGGCCGAAGGCGGCATGCGCCATCACCAGCGCCTGCATCGTCATCGTGTTCTCCTCGAGCAGGTAGGAGATGCACGGGCTGGAATTGATGACGATCTCGTAGGCCAGCGCGCTGTATCCGGCGCGGTACATCGCCTCCTCGCGCGCGAACAGCTTGCCGAAGCTCCAATGGTTGTACATCAGCGGCATGGCGAGCGAGGAATAGGCGTCGAGCATCTGCTCCGACGAGATGATCTCGATCTGGTTGGGATAGACGTCGAGGCCGAGGTCCTCGAGCGCGATCTTCTCGATCGCCGCATAGGCGCGGTCGAGGGTGGGAAAGTCCCATTCCGAGCCGGTGAAGAGGAGGCCGCTCACTGTGCCGCCTCGGTCTTGCGGAACAGCTCGTGGAAGACGGGAAAGATGTCGGCCGGGCGCGCGATGCGCTTGGTGGCGAAGTTCTCCCACAGCTCGGCCACGGTGCGGTAGGCGCGCCACAGCTCGGCGCCCGAATCCTCGCTCGCGAAGACCTCCATCTCGCGCTCGTCGAGGATCTCGATATAGGCGTAGTACTGGCACAGCGGCATGATCTCGCCGTTCAACAGATCGACGCAGTGCCGCGCGTCGCCCGTTTGCGTGTAGCCGTCGGACGCCTGCGCGGCATAGATGTTCCAGTCGGCCGTCGCGTACCGCGCGCGCTGGATCTCGAGCATCTTGTCCAGCGCGGTCGAGACGATCGTGCCGCCCGACTGGCGCGAATAGAAGAACTCCTGCTCGTCGACCTCCTGCGCGTCGTGGGTGTGGCGGATGAAGACGACATCGACCTTCTCGTAGCGCCGGCGCAGGAACAGGTGCAGCAGCATGTAGAAGCGCTTGGCCAGGTCCTTCTCGCGCTCGCCCATCGAGCCCGACACGTCCATCAGGCAGAACATCACCGCCTTGCTGGTCGGCACCGGCTGCTCGGTGAAGGCGTTGAAGCGCACATCGACGGGATCGATGAAGCCGACCCATTTGCGCTTGGCGAGCGCGCGCGCGATCTGCTCCTTGAGCGAGGCGATCTGCGCCGCGTCGCCCCGACCTTCGGCGACCTCGCGCTCCGCCGCTTCGAGCGCGGCCTCGAGCGCTCCGATGTCCGCGAGCTTCGGACGGCGCAGCGCCAGCCGCCTGCCTTGCGCCGCGCGCATGGTGCGCACCAGGTTGATCTGGTTCGGCGAGCCCGTGGTGGTGATGCCGGCGCGGCGCCAAGCATTGTTCGGCGTCTCTTTCAAGGTCGTGCGCACCAGGTTCGGCAGCGCCAAGTCCTCGAAGAAGATGTCGAGGACCTCGTCCTGCGTCATCGTGAACTCGAAGTCGTCCTCGCTCTCGCCGCTGTCGGCGGCCTGCTTGCCCGAACCGCCGTCCTCGCCGGCGCGCGGCTTCTTGATCTCGTCGCCGGTGTCGAACTCGCGGTTGCCCGGCAGCACGAAATCGCGCTCTCCGGCCGCGCGCGGATCGAGGCGGAAGCGCGGCTCCTTGGTGCCGCGGGTCGAAATCTTGATCTTGCGGTCCTTGGCGAGATCGGCGACCGCGGAATCCTTCAGCGATTTCTGCACCGCCTCGCGAATCTGCGTGCGCGCGCGGCGCAGGAAGCGCTGGCGGTTGCCGAGCGATTTGCCCTTGGGGTTCAGGCGCCGGTCGACGAAGTGTGTCACCGCGTGAGGCGCCTATCCCGCCTTGTTGACGCGCATGTACCATTCCACGAGGCGGCGCACCTGGCGGGGCGTGTAGCCGCGCGTCAGCATGCGCTTGACGAACTCGTTGTGCTTGGTCTGCGTGTCGCTGTCCTTCTTGGATTCGAACGAGATCACCGGCAGCAGGTCCTCGACCTGGGTGAACATGCGCTTCTCGATCACCGAGCGGATCTTCTCATACGCCGTCCAGGCCGGATTCTTGCCGTCGTGCTGCGCCCTGTAGCGCAAGGCGAACTTCACGACCTCGTTGCGGAAGTCCTTCGGGTTGGCGATGCCCGCCGGCTTCTCGACCTTGGAGAGCTCGTTGTCGAGCGCGTTGCGGTCGAGCAGCTGGCCGGTGTCGGCGTCCTTGAAGTCCTGGTCCTCGATCCAGGCATCGGCATAGGCGATGTAGCGGTCGAACAGGTTCTGGCCGTACTCGCCATAGCTCTCGAGATAGGCCTTCTGGATCTCCTTGCCGATGAATTCGGCATAGCGCGGCGCCAGCTCCGCCTTGATGAACTCGAGATATTTCTTCTCGACGTCGTCGGCATATTGCTCGCGCTTGATCGCCTGCTCGAGCACGTACATCAGGTGCACCGGATCGGCGGTGATCTCGGTGGCGTCGTAATTGAAGGTCTCGGACAGCGTCTTGTAGGCGAAGCGCGTCGAGATGCCCGTCATGCCTTCGTCGATGCCGGCCTGGTCCTTGTATTCCTGCAGGGTCTTGGCCTTAGGGTCGGTGTCCTTGAGCTTCTCGCCGTCATAGACGCGCATCTTGGAGACGAGGTTGGAGTTCTCGTGCTCCTTGAGCCGCGTCATGACGCAGAACTTGGCCAGCATCTCCAGCGTCTCGGGCGCGCAGGAGGCGGCGCCCAGGTTCGAGGTGCCGATCAGCTTGCGATAGATAGAGGTCTCCTCCGCGACGCGCAGGCAATAGGGCACGGTCACGACGCAGATGCGGTCGAGGAAGGCCTCGTTGTTCTTGTTGGCCTTGAACACCGTCCATTCGGCTTCGTTGGAATGCGCCAGGATCGTGCCGTTGAACGGGATCGGCCCCAGCGTCTCCGTGCCGATGTAGTTGCCTTCCTGCGTCGCGGTCAGCAGCGGGTGCAGAACCTTGATCGGCGCCTTGAACATCTCGACGAATTCGAGCAGGCCCTGGTTGGCGCGGCACAGCCCGCCCGAGAAGGCGTAGGCGTCCGGATCGTTCTGGCTGTAGTGCTCGAGCTTGCGGATGTCGACCTTGCCCACGAGCGACGAGATGTCCTGGTTGTTCTCGTCGCCGGGCTCGGTCTTGGCGATGGCGATCTGGCGCAGCTTGGAAGGGTAGAGGCGCGCGACCTCGAACCGCGAGATGTCGCCGCCGAACTCGTCCAGCCGCTTGACCGCCCACGGGCTCATGACGTTGCCCAGGCGATGCTTGTCGATGCCGTACTTCTCGCTCAGCAGGTCGGTCAGCTCGCCGGAGCGAAAAAGACCCAGCGGCGATTCGAACACCGGCGAGATCTCGTTGCCGGCCTTGAGCACGTAGATCGGATGCTTCTCCATCAGCTCCTTCAGCCGCTCGGCGAGCGAGGACTTGCCGCCGCCGACGGGGCCGAGCAGGTAGAGGATCTGGCGCTTCTCCTCCAAGCCCTGGGCCGCGTGCTTGAAATAGCCGACGATGCGCTCGACGGTGTCTTCCATGCCGTAGAAGCCGTCGAAGGCGCGATAGAGCTTGATCGTGCGGTTGAAGAACAGGCGGCCGAGACGCGGGTCCTGCGCGGTGTCGACCAGCTCGGGCTCGCCGATGGCGCCGACCATGCGCTCCGCGGGCGAGGCATAGAGCATCTTGTCGTCGCGTGCCGCGAGCAGCCAGTCGCGCAGCGACATCGACTCGAATTTCTCGCGTGCGTAATCGCGGGTGAACATGTCGAAGACATCAAGCGTGGTCATAGCGACCTACTCCCTTCGTCATCGCGACAACAAGAACCGAACATCTTGGTTCTTATTGGGCTGCCCAGTTTCTCACTCCCCCGATGAATGCACGCTTAACCAATTGCGACGAAGGCGCGGCCGCGCGCGCCGAATGCGGCGCGTGTCCAACTCCTAACAAATCCTTTCGTGTCAATCCGCGCCGCCCAAGGCGGTCCCGCTCTATGGTGAGAATCATACGCCGATTCAGCGCGTTGCGAAAGCGCGACGAACGTTTTGCTCCGGCGAGTCCCACAAACGCCACACTTGAATCGGCAACGCGCCACGATCGCGGCCGCAAGACGCCGCAATCGCGCTCGACCCTGGCATCGCACCATTTCGTGCTCAGGGAGGACCGCATGTCGCCAAATGGAAAGCTGGGAGCGAAGCTGCTCGGCTTCACGTCATTGTTAGGGTTTATCGCATTCACAATGGCGGGAACGGGCGCGGAGGCGAAGCCGGCGCTCACCTCGCGCTTCGAGATCGAGCGCGGCGTCATTACCAAAGGATGGACGCGGCCCGTCTACGTGCTGGTGCATTTCTCGGCGCCCGAGCTCGACGTCAGGCCGAATGCGCGCCCGCCGCTCAACCTGTCCTTGGTGCTCGACCGCTCCGGCTCGATGGAGGACAAGGGCAAGATCGACTACCTGCGCCGGGCCGCCAAGCTCGCGGTCGGGCGCCTGTCGGAGCGCGACACGGTCTCGGTCGTGGAGTTCGACGACCGCATCACCTTGATGTGGCCGGCGAGCCACGTCCACGACACCGCGCGGCTGCAGGCCGCGATCGACGACCTGACCCCGCGCGGCTCGACCAATCTCGCGGGCGGCATGGAGCGCGGCATCGACGAGGCCGAGCATGCGCGCGATGCGTTGCGCCTTTCGGGCTCGACGATCAGCCGCGTGCTGCTCCTGACCGACGGCCTCGCGAACACCGGCGTCACCGACGCAGGCGAGATCGCGCATATCGCCTCCGATGCGCGTCGCGACGGCGTGCGCGTGTCGAGCATCGGGCTCGGCGTCGACTACAACGAGGATCTGCTGCAATCGATCGCCGAAGGCGGCGGCGGCAAGTACCATTACGTCGAGAGCCCGGTGCAGCTCGCCCGCATCTTCGAGGAGGAGCTCAAGAGCGCGCTCGCGACTTGCGCGCGCGACGTTCACATCTCCTTCCATGGCGGGGCTGCGATCCGCGGCGCCGAGCTGATCGGCTTTTCGCGCGCCTCGGGCCACGACGTCGCCGCCGACTGGCCCGACTTCTATGCCGGCGAGACGCGCAGCGTGATGCTGCGCCTCGACGTCGATGCGGATCGCGAGGGCCCGCTCGAGCTCGGCCGCTTCGACGTCGCCTGGAAGGACGCGCAGAGCGGCGCCAGCGGCACCATCGACCTGCCCGTCCGGGTCGATGTCGGCCACGACGTCGCGGCTTCCGAGCGCTCGCTGAACAACGACGTCGCGGTCGAGGCCTCGCTCGCCGAGAGCGAGCGCAAGCTGGCAGACAACGTCAAGCTGGCGGGCGAAGGACACGCCGACCAGGCCAAAGCTTCCAACGCGTCGATCATCGCCGACCTGAAAGCGCGCAACGCCACGCTCAAGGACGAGCGCATCGCGCGCAAGATCGAGGCCTTGAACGTCGAGCAGGAGCAGATCGCCCGCGCCCAGGCCGCGCCGCCGGAAGCGATGGCGGGCTACGCCAAGGCGTCGAAGCAGCGGCTTTATCTCGCCAAGACCGGAAGCCGCGCCGGCGACGCGCTGCAGCCGGGCGACAAGGGCATCGCGGTCGAGCGGCTGCAGCAGGCGCTCCTCGCCAAGGGCCTCTATAAGGGCAAGGTCACCGGGGTCTACGACCGCCCCACCGCCGATGCTGTCAAGGCGTATCAGAAGACCAACGGCGTCGATGCCGACGGCGTCGCGGGCGCCGAGACGCAGTCGCGGTTGGGATTGTACTAGTTGTCATTCCCGGCCGAGCGCCGCGACAGCGGCGCGAGGGGAAGGGAATCCAGATGCAACCTGCGATCGCTTTGCCGCGTCCTGGATCCCCTTTCCTCGCGCGCAGCATTGCTTCGCGCTCGCCGGGGATGACAATCTCGCGCATGCTCGTCCACACCTGCTTCGACCTTCTCGCCTGGATCTCGGCCGCGCTGATGGGATGGTTCGTCGCGCGGCGGAGATGGCTGGGCGTGGCGGTGCGAACGCCGCGCTCCGATCCGTTCTATTTCATCGTGCTGGCGCTCGGCGCGATCGCGGGTGCGATCCTGTTCGGCAGCGCCAATATGGGGCTCGCTGGCCGCTGGACGCTCGGCCACTCCATCGCCGGCGCGATCGTGGGCGGCGTGGTCGCGGTCGAGATCTACAAGCCCTTCGCCGGCATCAAGGGCTCGACCGGCGCGCAGTTCGTGGCGCCGCTCGCCATCGGCATCGCGGTCGGGCGGCTGGGATGCTTCTTCGCAGGGCTCCCCGACTACACCTATGGCACGCCGACAGCGCTGCCCTGGGGCGTCGATTTCGGCGACGGCGTGCCGCGCCACCCGGTACAGATCTACGAGAGCGCGGCGATGCTGCTGTTCCTGGGCGTCTATCTCACGCGGATAGCGCGCGGCTCGGAATTCGTGCGCGCCAACGGTTTCTATCTCTTCGTCGGATGGTATGCTCTTCAGCGTTTCGCGTGGGAATTCGTCAAGCCCTATCCGGCCGTCGTCGGGCCGCTCAACCTGTTCCATTTCGTCTGCATCGTTCTCGTCGCATATTCGCTGTTCATGCTGGGGCGCAACAATGACCTTCGTCAGGCCGTCTAAGGACTACAGCTTCTACGGACAGACGACCTCGCTGTGCGAGACCTGCCTGAAGCTCGTGCCCACCAAGATCGCGATCGAGGGCGACCAGGTGTTCTACCTCAAGCGCTGCCGCGAGCATGGCGCGCAGAAGACCTTGGTCGCGACCGACGCCGCCTATTTCAAGCTTGCCAAGGAGTTCATCAAGCCGGGCGACCTGCCGCTGAAGCACCAGAGCCGTACCGAATACGGCTGCCCCTATGACTGCGGGCTGTGCCCCGACCACGAGCAGCATTCGTGCCTGGCGCTGATCGAGGTCAACGACGCCTGCAACCTCACCTGCCCGGTCTGCTTCGCCGAGTCCGGCCAGGCGCGCACCGAGCAGAAGAGCCTCGCCGAGATCGAGGGCATGCTCGATACACTGGTCGAGAGCGAGGGCTTCCCCGACCTGGTGCAGATCAGCGGCGGGGAACCCACGATCCATCCCGACATCGTCGCGATCCTGAAAGCGGCGAAGGCGCGGCCCATCCGCCACATCATGCTCAACACCAACGGCATCCGCATCGCCCGCGACAAGGCGTTCGCGGCGGAATTGGCGGCGCTGAAGCCCGGCTTCGAGGTCTATCTCCAGTTCGACTCGATGAGGCGCGAGGCGCTCGAGAACATCCGCGGCGCCGACCTGCGCAAGGTGCGCGAGCAGGCGCTGGCCAACCTGGAAGAGGCCGGCATTTCCACCACCTTGGTCTGCGTGGTGAAGAAGGGAGTCAACGACGGCGAGGTCGGCGACATCGTGCGCCACGCGCTGTCGTACAAATGCGTGCGCGGCATCACCTTCCAGCCGGTGCAGGACGCGGGCCGCAACCTGGACTTCGACAAGAACCGCGACCGCATGCTGCTGACCGACATCCGCCGCGCGGTCTATGAACAGGCGGGCGAGGTGTTCGGCGCCGACGACGTCATCCCGCTGCCCTGCAATCCCGACGCCATCGCCATCGCGTATGGCCTGCGCGACGGCGCCAAGGTTACGCCGATCACCCGGCTGATCCCCAAGGCCGAGCTGCTTGCCATCGCGCCCAACACGATCTCGTTCGAAAAATATCCGCAGCTGCGCGACCGGCTGTTCGACCTGCTGTCGCTGGCATCGTCGGGCGAACGGACGAAGACAGTGCTGGGCGACCTGCTCTGCTGCCTGCCCCAGGTCGAGGTTCCCGACGATCTGGGCTACGACAAGGTGTTCCGCGTGGCGATCGTCTCGTTCCTGGACCGCTACAACTTCTGCATCGCCGCGGTGAAGCGCTCCTGCATCCACTTCGTGACGCCGGGCAGGAAGATCATTCCTTTCGACACCTACAACCTGTTCTACCGCAACAAGCTGGTCGACAGGTTCCGCGAGGCCGCCCGTGTCTGATCAAATGCCTGCGCCGCCGCCCGCTCCGGAAAAGCAACGCCATGTCGCGAGCGGCATCGCCTTCCTGTTCATCGGCCTGGTGTTCCTGGTGCCGTCGGGGCTGTGCACGGGACTGTTCGGCGGCGGCGCGCTGATCGACATGCTGACCCGTCCCGAGAACGGCGGCGACGCAATCGGCATCCTGTTCATGGCGCTGCTGTTCGGCGGGCCCTTCGTCCTGCTCGGCGGCTTCCTGGTGTGGCAGGGCGTCCGGAACCTGCGCGGCCGATAGATGGCCGGTCCCGGCCGCAGCCGCGCGATCTTCCACGGTGTCGCGCTCACGGCCATCGGGCTGCTGATCTTCGTTCCCTCGGGCCTGTGCACCGCCACGCTCGGCGGCTCTGCGGCGTGGAACCTCATCGCGGGAACGGACGACGGCGGCATGCCGGCCATCCTGATCATGGCGCTGGTCTTCGGCGGCCCCTTCGTCGTGGTCGGCGCGCTGTTCATCCGCGCCGGGATCAGGGCGCTGCGCGACGAATAGATTTCATCTTGCCGCGCGTGCGCGGTTGCGCGAAGCTCCGCGCATGGAAGAGCTGCCGCTTGCGATCCGCGCCGCGCGGCCGGCAGATGCGCCGGCGATCGCGCGCGTCTATGTCGAATCCTGGCAGGATACCTATCCGGGCAGCCTGTCCAACGTGCTGCTGTCGAACATGACGATCGGCGGCCAGACCGGGCGCTGGCGCGCGGCGATCTGCCAGGGCGAGAGCGTGCTCGTCGCCGAGCACGAGAGGCACGGCGTCGTCGCGATGTCGAGCTTCGGCACCGTGCGCGACCGCTCCATCGGCTTCGACGGCGAAATCTACACGCTCTACGTCGCGCCGTCGTTCCTGGGACAAGGCGCGGGCCGCAAGCTGCTCACCGCCGCCTTCGCGCAATTGAGCCGCCAGGGCTGCCGCTCCTGCGTGATCTGGGCCCATGCCCGGAACAACGCGCGCTTCTTCTACGAGGCGATGGGCGGGCGGCTGGTCGCCGAGCGCACCGAGCGGATGATGGGCGATCCCGTTCCCGAGGTCGCCTTCGGCTGGAAGAGCCTCGCCGTCGGCGAGCGCAGCACGGCGCGGTGATTCAGTCTTCCAGATCCTTCGGCCTGACGAAGGCGTCGAGCTCGCCGCGGCCGGGCGTCAGGTCGATCCAGCGCGTGACGTGGAAGTCGATCACCGCCAGCGCCGTGGTCGGGAACTTCTCGTCCATCACGTCGTAGCGCTTGCGCAGCTTCTTCTCGAGCGGCACGGCCGCCAGCGCGAGCGCGAGCTGCTCGAGCCCGGGATTGTGGCCGACCACCATCAGCACGCCCGCCTTGTCCGGGACGCGGCGGATCAGCGACAGGATCACCTCGGGCTCGGCGAGATAGAGCTCGCTCTGGTATTCGATCCTGGGCGCGGCCCCGAGCTCTGGCAGCAGCAGCTCCACGGTCTTGCGCGTGCGCATCGAAGTCGAGCTGAGCACGAGGTCGGGCACATAGGCGTCGTCGCGCAGGAAGCGGCCCATGCGCGCCGCGTCCTTCTCGCCGCGCTTCTCCAGCCCGCGCTTGATGTCGTCGGCGGTCTCGCGCTCCGCCTTGGCGTGGCGCAGGAGCAGCAGACGCTTCACGTCACCCGACCTGGTAGCGGGCGCGCGCGCCGCGCTCGAGCGCGGCTGCGACCAGGCGGTCGAGGCCGAGCGCGCGGCGGATGGCGTCGAGGATGCGGATCTCCTCCAGCATCACGCGGCTGTCGGACAGCGCGACTTCCAGCGCCAGCCAATAGGCGGTCTCGCGCAACGGCTCGGGCAGCGCGACCTTGGCCAGGCCCAGCACCGCGTCGAGGCCGTCGGGCTCCTGCAGGATGGCGCCGCAGTCCTGCGCGGTCGCGATCAGCTTCTCGTGGTCGAACTCGCGGAAGCACGGCAGCGTCTTGGAAAGGCCGCCGATGGTCTTGAGCTCCTTGTCGCTGATGACGCCGTCGGACGCCGCCACGACGACCATGACGTAGATCAAAGCGGTGTGATGGCCGATGGCGTTCATGCGCGAAATCCCAAAAGACGGCGCGACCATAAGAAACTTGACCCCTAGCGGCAAGACGCGTCACAAACCCGCATGGAGACGAACAAAAAGCCCGGCAATTGGCGCGCGCGGACGCTGGCGGTTCGCGGCGGACAAGCGCGCTCGCCGTTCCAGGAAACCTCCGAAGGCCTGTTCCTGACATCGGGCTATGCCTACGACTCGGCGACGCAGGCGCAGGGGCGCTTCACCGGCGAGGACGAAGGCTACCAGTATACGCGCTTCTCCAATCCCACCATCGACACCTTCGAGGCGCGCATGGCCGCGCTGGAAGGCGCCCCCGTCGCGCGCGCCACCGCTAGCGGCATGGCGGCGGTGAGCACGGCGCTGCTCGCCGGCGTCTCGTCCGGCGACCATGTCGTCGCGGCCAAGGCGATGTTCGGCTCGTGCCGCACGGTGATCGCCGAGATCCTGCCGCGCTTCGGCGTCACGCATACCCTCGTCGACGGCGGCGACCTGAACGCGTGGCGCGAGGCGATGCGGCCGAACACTCGCATGCTGTTCCTCGAGACGCCGTCGAACCCGACCCTCGACATCGTCGACATCAGGCAGGTCGCCGCGATCGCGGACGAGCGCGGCGCGCGCCTCATCGTCGACAACGCCTTCGCCAGCCCCGCCTTGCAGCGGCCGATGGAGCTCGGCGCGCATATCGTCGTGCATTCCACGACCAAATGGATCGACGGCCAGGGACGGTGCCTCGGCGGCGTGATCCTGTGCCACGAGGATTTCCTGAAAGACCACCTGCAGAGCTTCATCCGCAACACCGGCCCGGTGATGAGCCCGTTCAATGCCTGGGTGCACCTAAAGAGCCTGGAGACGCTGGACCTGCGCATGCGCGCGCATTGCGCCAACGCGCTCGCCGTCGCGGAATTCCTGAGCGGCCGCAAGCAGGTCCGCCGCGTGATCTATCCGTTCCTGCCCTCGCATCCCCGGCATGTGCTGGCGCAGGCGCAGATGTCGGGCGGCGGCGGCGTGGTGAGCTTCGAGGTCGAGGGCGGCAAGCAGGGCGCCTTCGCGCTGCAGGACGCGCTCGCGCTGATCGACATCTCCAACAACCTGGGCGACGCCAAGAGCCTGATCACGCATCCCGAGACGACGACGCATTCGAAGCTCCCGCCGGAGGCGCGCGCGGAGCTCGGCATCGCGCCCGGCCTGCTGCGCCTGTCGGTCGGGCTCGAGGACGCCGCCGATATCTGCGACGACCTCGAGCGCGCGCTGGCGGCGGTTTAACGCCGCCGCCGCTTGATGCCTTACTGCTTCTCGCCCTACTGCTTCACAATTCCCGGCGGCTTGTAGGTGCCGTCCGCGACCGTGCCTTCCGGCCCATAGACGCGCAGCATGATGTTGAACGGCCGCGACGACACCGGCAGCCAGTTCGCCGCCGGCACGCCCTCGGGCTGCGTCTTCGAGAAGTAAAGCGTCACGCCGCCGTCCTCGTCATAGACGGGCGGCGTGTAGCTGGCGATGTCGTAGACCTTGGCCTTGTTGTGGATCAGCTCGACCGATTCCGGCGTATAGGCGGTGAACGACCAGAAGCGGTCGGCCTGCGGGATCTGGTCCTTCGACAGATGCAGCTTGTAGACCGCGCCGCCGGCGCCGTTCAGCGCCGCGCCCGTGCCGTCGGTGAAGGTGTGGTAATAGGCCGAGGCCGCGTGGTTGTTGCCGTACTGGATGAACTCGGTGATCGAGGCGCGGTCGAGGAACTGGCCCGGCTTCCAGGTGCCCATGTTGGTGAAGTCGATCCAGCCGTGCTTGTCGGTATGGGTCTTGTAGTTGTCGACGATCAGCTGATGCGCCGACTGCGTGCCCAGCGCGAACTCGAACTTGTCGCCCTTCTTGGCGAACAGCGCGTTGAAGTCGTCGGACAGCTTCTGCTCCTCGGCCGTCATGGGCGGCGTGTTGGGCGACATCACCGCGGCCTGGAGCTGCTGCAGGAAGGTCAGCGGCTGCTGCGTGGCGAGCGCGTCGGCGACCGTCTTGAACGGCGCGGCGAAGACGACCTCGGGCAAGATCGCGGTCTTGCCGCCCTGTTTGTCCTTGCGCCAATCCTTGAGCGGCTGGAGCATCAGGTCGGCACGAAACGCCCTCGCCTGCTTCTCGACGTTGGTGGTGCCGGAGAACTTGTCGACGCGGAAGATCAGGATCATGTGGTCGTAGGGCATATCGATCCGCGTCGTGTTCTTCGGGATCCGGCCGGTGTAGTTCGGACCGGTCAGCGCATAGACGCCGCCGGCCTTTGGCAGGCCGACGTCATAGGTGTTGCCGTAGGGGTCGAGCACCAGGATGGAATAGCTCAAATCGGTGGATGGCTGGGTCAGCATCGCCGGCCCCTCGGTCATGTCGAGGAAGGCGCTGGCGTAATAGGTGTCGACGTTGATCGCCACGACGATCTGGTAGAGCGGCGAGACGCGGACCGGGCCGGCGAGGCGGTTCGTGGTGCCGAGCAGCGAGGATTGGTAATAGGTGAACCACAGCGGATAGAAATGCGCGACGTAGTCGACCGTGGTCTTGAACTTCTTGGTCTGGGCCGGCGGCGGAGTCCGCGTCGCCGCCCGACTCGACGGACGTGCATCCGCCGATCCCGCCGACAACATCGCAGCCGCAAGCAAGCCGCAAGCCGCCGCGCGCAACCAACCGTTCCGTCCCATCGCAAGCCCCGTTTTCGCCAATTCACGCTAAGGTCGAGGCTTGGCCTAGTCAATTGCTCCGCAAAATGATTTTGGCCGCAGCCGCCACGATCCTGGTGGCCGGCACGGCTCAGGCGCTGTGAGACGCGGCGACCTCCCTTGCCAAGCCCGGATACCCTATGTAGAGTTTCTATCATGGGAGACGAACCGCGCATCACCGGTCCGACATTGAAGGTGCTGGCCGCGCTGCTGTCCTCGCCGCGCGACGAGCTGTCCGGCGCCGAGATCGGCCGCGCCGCGAAGCTCGCCTCCGGCACGCTCTATCCGATCCTGCTCCGCCTCGAAGGTGCCGGCTGGCTCGCCAGCCGCTGGGAAACCGAAGACCCGAGCGAGCTCGGCCGCCCGCGCCGGCGGTTCTATCGCGTGACCGCGCTGGGCGCGAAGAAAGCCAAAGCCGCCGTCAAAGACATGCAGTCCGCCTTCGGGAGGCTGTCATGGGCGTAGCGATATGGATCGGAGCCATCGTCACCGGAATTGTCTGCGCTGCGGTGTCTCAACAGCTGACCGACGAGTTCAAGGCGTGGACACCGTGGCTCGTGCAGCGTCTTTTGAACCGCGCCGTCCGGCGTTTGCCCGAGTCTCTGCGAGCGAGATTCGAGGAAGAATGGACAAGTCATATCGACGAGGTTCCGGGACATTTCGGAAAGCTCGTCGAAGCTGCGGGCTTCATCGGTGCGTCGAAGAAATTCCCTGCCTCGTTCGAAGGCGAGCGGCATTCGCACTCGTCGCCTTCGCAGAAAATTCCGCAGCAGGACTACGTCTATCCGGCATATCGCCTGTATTACCGCCTGTACCGGGCACAACATCGAATTCCGGTCATGTCTATCGACGCGTCCCTGCGGCTTCATCGGCTGGAAACTCTGCTTTCCGCGTTCGCAAACGGGGGACGAGCGCTCACCACGCCCGAACGGCAACTTTTCGAGTCCTGCCTCATCGATCTGTACAACAACCGATCGAGTCCGCTGTGCCCGATCTATGCGGAACAGCTGAGAAAATCGGTGGCTCGGCTCATGGCACTGGACCCCGACGAACCGATTTGAAATTCGTCACGCCGCCGGCCCCTCCGGCGGCGGCAGCGGCGCGGGCGCATCCGCCGCAATGGCGGTCGCAACCGCCGGCTCGGCCCTCTTGCCCGTGAACAGCCGCCGGAACCACGCGCCGGCGCCTGCGAGCCCGGCCAGGATGATCGCGAAGAACTTCTTGACGAACACCAGCCCCAGCGCCAGCAGCCCGAGCTTCTTGGCCGCGAGCACGCCGATGCCCGCCGCGACCAGCCCGCCGACGCCGTATTCGGCGAGCTTGTCGCTGCCGGCCTTGTAGTCCTGATAGCGCGCGCCCCGATCGAAGGTCCCGATATTCTGCAGCCTGGCCGCGGCGGAACGCACCTCGTCGAGCTGCGACATCCCGGCCAGGATGTTCATGCTGAGCACGCCGCGGCGCCCGAGCGCGCGCAGGTCGTAGTTCAGCGTGTGCTCAGGCGCGCCGTCCACGGCGAGCTCGCGCGCCCAGACCAGGGTGTGGTGGCTCTGGTCGTAATAGGGCGGCTGCGCCCAGCCGACGAGATGCAGCGGCGCGTAGCCCTTTTCCTTGCGCGCGGCGTTGTCGTCCTCGTCGGCGTCCTTGGCCTGCTTCAGCATGGCGCCGTAGTCGGCCGTCCTGGCGTCCTTGTCGTCGACGAAGCCGCTGTCCTCGTAGCTGATGACGGCCGCCCAGCCGTTGCTCATGAAGTTCGTGCCGGCGGGAAAGACGATGCCTTGCACACCCATCGCGGTGTCGGGCGGATTTTCCCACGCGTCGACCAGGACGCTGCGCGCCTCGGCCCCCGCGATGTAATAGTAGTCCTTGCCGAGATGCAGCGTGGCCCCGGCAACCGGGACCTTCACCTCGCCATATTGCGGATGCAGGCTCGCGCCGATCCGCTGCAGCTTCTCGAGCCGCGCCTTTTCCTGCGGCGTAAGCTGCCGCGGCGGGTCCGCCGCGGCGGCCCCGGCAACCAAACATGCAAGGAACGCGCAAGCGACAGCCCCGAAGCGCATGACCCAACCCTTCTTCAGCCCGCCGTCACGCTATATTGCTTTGCGTCCACACTCCAAGCGGGATCTGCCCATGTCCTCCCACCACGCCACCATCGCCTGGACGCGTATGTCGGCCGACTTCACCTACGACACCTACAACCGCGCGCATGAGGTGCGCTTCAAGTCCGGCGCCATCGTGCTGCCCGCCTCCTCCGCGCCCGCGTTCAAGGGCGATGCCGAGCGCGTCGATCCCGAGGAGGCCTTCGTCGCCGCGCTGTCCTCCTGCCACATGCTGACGTTCCTGGCGATCTGCGCGCGCAAGCGCATCACGGTCGAATCCTACGACGACGACGCCGAGGGCTGGCTCGAGAAAGGCGCCGACGGCAAGCTGTGGATGACGCGCGTGACGCTGAGGCCCCGCGTCACATTCGCACCCGGCGCCACGGTCGATGCCGCCACGCTCGACCACATCCACCACAAATCCCACGAAGACTGCTTCATCGCGAGCTCGGTCAAGACCCAAGTGACCGTCGAGCCACAGGTGTGACGTCACGTTAACCGCCTACCCTGCCGCCGCTTGCACCGCGTGGGACCTGCGCGCGATAATGGCCTCATGTACGAACGCTCGACCCGTGGCATCCGCGTGGCGGTGAGGCCGGCCTTCCTCGACGATCAGTCCGATCCCGACGAAGGCCAGTTCCTCTGGTCCTACACGGTCACCATCGAGAACAAGGGGCAGGAACCGGTCCAGCTGCTCTCGCGCTACTGGCATATCACCGACGGCTTCGGCCGCGCGCAGGAAGTGCGCGGTCCGGGCGTCGTCGGCTCGCAGCCCGTCATCGCGCCGGGCCAGGCCTTCGAATACACCAGCGGTTGTCCGCTGCCGACCTCGTCCGGCCACATGATGGGCCGCTACCAGATGCGCACCGCCTCCGGCGAGGCCTTCGAGGCCGAGATCCCGGCTTTCCTGCTTGAAAGTCCGCACGAGCGCCGCCAAATTCACTAGGCGGTGCCGAGTTTCATCAGGCAATGAACGACACGCCCAAGGTCACGACCTTCTGCACCAAGCAGGCCAAGCCGTCCGAGCCGCGCCCGTCGCGCGAGGAGGCCGAACGCGCCATCCGCACGCTTCTGCTCTGGGCCGGCGACGACCCGGCGCGCGAGGGCCTGCGCGACACGCCCGCCCGCGTCGCACGCGCCTATGAGGACTGGTTCTCGGGCTACGACGAAGACCCGGAAGAGTTCCTGAAGCGCACCTTCGAGGAAGTCGAAGGCTACGACGACATGATCGTGCTCAAGGACATCCGCTTCGAGAGCCATTGCGAGCACCACCTGGCGCCGATCATCGGCCGCGTGCATGTCGGCTACCTGCCCAACAACAAGGTGGTCGGCATCTCCAAGCTCGCGCGCGTGGTCGAGGCCTATGCGCGACGCCTCCAGGTTCAGGAGAAGATGAACGCGCAGATCGCCCATTGCATCCAGCACGTGCTCGAGCCCAAGGGCGTGGCGGTGGTGATCGAGGCGACGCATCAATGCATGACGACGCGCGGCGTGCACAAGACCGGCGTCTCGATGGTGACCTCGGCGATGCACGGCGAGTTCCGCAAGAACCCGCTGACGCGGCGCGAGTTCCTGAGCGTGATCGGCAACCCGGCCTCCAGCGTCGACGGCTGAGGACCACGCGATGGACGCGCCCGGGATGGATACGCTTGGGCACCTGAAGCGTCTCATCGCCTTCGACACGACGAGCAGGCTTTCCAACCTCGCGCTGATCGACGACGTGCAGGCGATGCTGGAAGCGGCCGGCGCGCGCTGCCGCCGCTCCTACAACGCCGAGAAGACCAAGGCCAATCTTTTCGCGACCTTCGGCCCGGAAGGCGACGGCGGCTACGTGCTCTCAGGACATACCGACGTCGTGCCGGTCGACGGCCAGGACTGGTCGAGCGATCCGTTCAGGGCGGAAGTGCGCGGCGACAAGCTCTATGGCCGCGGCGCCTGCGACATGAAGGGGTTCGTGGCCTGCGCGCTGGCGCTGGTGCCCGAGATCGCGGCGGCCAAACTGAAGCGGCCGATCCACCTCGCGCTCTCCTACGACGAAGAGGTGGGCTGCGCCGGCGTGCCGCGGCTGATCGAGGACCTGGAAGAGAAGCCCGCGCTCGCCATCATCGGCGAGCCGACGCTCATGAAAGTGGTCGGCGCGCATAAGGGCGGCACTTCGGTGCGCACGCGCTGCCGCGGTCTCGAAGGCCATTCCAGCGCGCCGCACAAGGGCGCCAGCGCGGTGATGATGGCGGGCGAGTTCATCGCCGCGCTCGCGCGCGTCGGCGTCGAGCTGCAAGGCGACACCGATGCGCGCTTCGATCCGCCCTACACCACGACGCAGGCGAACGTCGTGCATGGCGGCACCGCGCTCAACATCCTGGCGCGCGAGGCGACGGTCACCTGGGAATGCCGCCCGCTGCCCGGCCGCGATCCGCTGGCCGTGGTCGGGCGCATGCGCGAGATCGTCGAGAGCGACATCCTGCCGAAATATGCGAAAGGCGCGCCCGAGGCCGGCTTCGACACCACCGTGATGACGAGCTATCCCGGCCTGGCGCTCGACATGGACTCGCCCGCGGTGGCGCTGGCGCGCGAGCTCAGCGGCGCGAATGCCGTCGAGACCGCCGCCTACGGCACCGAGGCCGGACACTTCGCCCGCGCCGGCATCCCTTCGGTCATCTGTGGCCCCGGCTCCATCGAACAGGCCCACAAGGCCGACGAGTTCGTGGCCTTGAGCGAGCTCGCGGCGTGCGACGCGTTCCTGCGCAAGGTCGTGGCGAAGGCGGCGGATTAAGCGCCAGTCTTATCCTCCCCGTTCACGGGGAGGTGGCGCGCTCGACATCGGTCGCGCGTCACGGAGAGGGCCCCTCCGCCTCGCTGCGCTCGGCACCGCCCCGCTTCGCAGGGAGGACAAGTATCATAGCTCGATCTCGTGCACCGTGCCGCAGAACTCGCAGCGCGCGCGGATCACGCCGTCGGGATCGGCGAGGCCGGCGCGCTCCTCCGGCGTATACGAGCGCAGCACGGTGGCGATGCGCTCGGGATCGCATTCGCAGCGGAACGCGATCCTCTCGGCGGGCAGCACGCGCACCTCGTCCTCGTTGAACAGCCGCCACAGCAGCGTTTCGCCGGGCAGCGTGGTGTCGAGCAGCTCGAGATCCTCGGTCGTCTTCAGATGCATCACCAGCCGCTCCCAATCGTCCTCGGAGCGTTTCGCGTCGGGCGTCACCTGCAGCATGATGCCGGCGGCGCGCCATTGCGGACCCTGCTTGCCCGCCTCGTAGAGCGGCCCCGCGGCGAGGCGCAGCGCGGTCGGCAGCTGCTCGGAGCGCATGAAATAGGCTTCCGCCGACGCGGCGATGCCGTCGGGCGCCAGCGCGACGATGCCCTGATAGGTCTGTCCGCCGGTGCGCGGCTCGATGGTGATGGCGAGCGAGCCGGCGCCGACGAGCTTCTCGAACGCCGTCTCGGTCGCGCCGTCCCGGAAGCGCGCGAAGCCGCGCACGCCTTTGGGCCTGCCGTCGTCGGCGCCGTAGTAATCAGCCGCGACGAGGTCGAGCGGACCGTTGCTCTTGGTCTGCACCGTCAATCGCCCGTCGAGCTTGAGCGCGGTGCCCAAGATCACGCTCAGCGCCAAGGTCTCGCCCAGCACCCGCGACGGCGCCTCGGGCAGCGCATGAGCGCTCAAGGCGCGCGCCGAAGCCGCGTCGAGCCGTACCAGCCGTCCGCGAACGCCGGCCGCCGGAAGGTCGAAGGGCAGGACGAAATCGCCCGCCGGCGCGGGCACGTGACCTTCAGCCGACATCGCTATTGCCCCACACCGGCGATCTTCGCCGAGACGTCCCACAGCCGCTTGGCATCGGCGTCGCTCTGCGCCTCGCGGGTGGGCGACGCCGGCTTGCATTTGACGTAATAGCCGCCGCTCTTGCCCTCCACCTCGGGCGAGGACGCCAGGTAGACGATGGTCTTGGCGCCCTCTTCCGGCGACAGCGCCACCGTCGGCTTGCCGAGCTTGATGACGAACTGGAAGAGGCCGCCGCTCGAGTCGCCGAAGCGCGTGGCGACGAAGCCAGGATGCAGGCAATTGGCGGCGATGCCGCTGCCTTCGAGCCGGTGCGCGAGCTCGCGGTTGAACAGGATGTTGCAGAGCTTCGATTTTCCGTAGACGGAGAATGCGCTGTAGCGCCTCTCGCTCTGCAGGTCGTCGAAGTCGAGCCGCTGGCCGCGATGCGCGTCGGACGCCGTCGAGACGATGCGTCCGCCCGCCTTCATCTTGGGCAGCAGCAGGTTCGTGACCGTGAAATAAGCCATGTGGTTGACGGCGAAGGTCATCTCGAGACCGTCCGCCGTGACCTGGCGCTTGCCGAACAGCGCCCCCGCATTGTTGATCAGCACGTCGACCTCGCCCTCGATCTCGGAGGCCACGCGCTTCATCTCGGAGAGACGCGACAGGTCGGCGATGTGGGCGGTGTGACCGCTGCCGGCAAGCTTGGCCAAGGTCGCCGTCACGCGCTCGGGATCGCGCGCGATCAGCACGATGCGCGCGCCCCGCTCCGCGAGCCGGATGGCGGCGACCTCGCCGATGCCGGAGGTGCCGCCCGTGATGACGACGGTCTTGCTCAGCCCACGATCTCCAGATCCGAGAAGAAGAACTTGATCTCGTTCGCGGCGGTCTCGGGCGCGTCGGAGCCGTGCACCGAGTTCGCCTCGATGGACTCGGCGAAGTCCTTGCGGATGGTGCCCGCGGCGGCATTGGCCGGATTGGTCGCGCCCATGACTTCGCGGTTCTTGGCGATGGCGCTGTCGCCTTCCAGCACCTGGACCACCACCGGACCCGAGGTCATGAAATCGACGAGGCTGCGGAAGAACGGACGCTCGCTGTGCACGCCGTAGAACGCCTCGGCCTGTGCCGTCGACAGCCGCATGCGGCGCGAAGCGATGACGCGCAGGCCCGCCTTCTCGAACCGGTCGACGATGGCGCCGGTCAGGTTGCGCCGGGTGGCATCCGGCTTGATGATGGAAAGCGTGCGCTCGACGGCCATGCTAGTCTCCGGAAGGTGGTTGGAAGCGTGGCCTTATAGGGGAGCGGATCGATGGTCAAGGTGGCCGTGGTGCAGGCCGGATCGGTGCTTTTCGACACGCCGGCGACGTTGAAAAAACTGCAACAATTCGCGCGGGACGCGGCCGCCGAAGGCGCCAGGCTGATCCTGTTCCCGGAAGCCTTCGTCGGCGGCTATCCCAAGGGCGAAAGCTTCGGCGCGGTGGTGGGCTCGCGCTCGCCGGAAGGCCGCGATGCGTTCGGCCGCTATTTCGACGGCGCCGTCGCGGTGCCGGGGCCCGAGACCGCCGCCGTCGGCGAGACCGCGGCGGCGCTGGGCGTCCACATCGTCACCGGCGCGATCGAGCGCCACGGCGGCACGCTTTATTGCACCGTGCTGCATTTCGACGAGACCGGCGCGCTGATCGGACGGCGCCGCAAGCTGATGCCGACCGCGAGCGAGCGGCTCATCTGGGGCATGGGCGACGGCTCGACGCTCGACGTGATCGCGACGCCGCACGGCAAGGTCGCCTCGGTGATCTGCTGGGAGAACTACATGCCGATGCTGCGCATGGCGATGTATGCGGGCGGCGTCGAGCTCTATTGCGCGCCGACCGTCGACGACCGCGACAGCTGGCAGACGACGATGCGCCACATCGCGCTGGAGGGACGCTGCTTCGTGCTCACCGCCGTGCAATACACGCAAGGCAACGCGCCGATCCGCGGCGGCAGCGCGATCTACGGCCCGCTGGGCGAGGAGCTCGCCGCTCCCGTCTATGGCCGCGAAGCGGTGCTGACGGCCGAGATCGACCTGGGCGCCATCGCGCGCGGCAAATACGATCTCGACGTCGCGGGCCACTACGCGCGTCCCGACGTCTTCACGCTGCACGTCGACCGCCGCGCGAAGACGGCGGTGGAGTAATGCGTGCCCCAATTCGCTCTAGCCTCCTGCGGCGCGGTTTGTGCTATACGCCGCCCCGCCATGCTGGTCATCGACAACATCATCGTCCGCATCGCGGGCCGCGAGATCCTGAACGGCGCCGGCGCGACCCTGCCGGCGGGCCGGCGCATCGGGCTGGTCGGGCGCAACGGCGCGGGCAAGTCGACCCTGCTGAAGGTGATCTTGGGGACCCTCTCGACCGACCAGGGCGAGATCACCTGGCCCAAGGACTGGCGCATCGGCGCGGTGGCGCAGGAGGCGCCGAGCGGGCCGATCAGCCTGCTCGACACCGTGCTCGCCGCGGACAAAGAGCGCACCCACCTGCTCGCCCGCGCGGAAGCGGAGCACGACGCGCACAAGCTCGGCGACATCCATGCGCGGCTCGAGGCCATCGACGCCTATGCCGCGCCGGCGCGGGCCGCGAGCATCCTGGCGGGCCTGGGCTTCGACGCGCAGGACCAGCTGCGTCCCTGCTCGGAGTTCTCGGGCGGCTGGCGTATGCGCGTGGCGCTGGCCGCGATCCTGTTCTCCGCGCCCGATCTTTTGCTGCTCGACGAGCCGACGAACTATCTCGACCTCGAAGGCGTCTTGTGGCTCGAGGATTATTTGAAACGCTATCGCGGCAGCGTGATCGTGGTCAGCCACGACCGCGACCTCCTGAACGCGGTCACCGAGTTCATCCTGCATCTGGAATACCAGAAGCTGACGCTCTACAGCGGCAACTACGACACCTTCGTCGAGACGCGCGCGATGCGCCGCGCCAACGACCTCGCCTTCGCCAAGAAGCAGGAGGCCGCGCGCCAGCACATGCAGGCCTTCGTCGACCGCTTCAAGGCCAAGGCGTCCAAGGCGCGCCAGGCGCAGAGCCGCATGAAGATGCTCGAGCGGCTGCAGAAGGTGGAGGTGCCGCCGGACGAGTACATCGCGCCGATCCAGCTGCCCAAGCCGCTGAACGCGAGCCCGCCGCTGATCACCCTCGACAAGGCGCAGGTCGGCTATGACGGGCGCGCGATATTGTCGGAGATCTCGCTGCGCTTCGATCCCGACGACCGCATCGCGCTGCTCGGCAAGAACGGCAACGGCAAGTCGACGCTCGCCAAGCTGCTGGTCGGCAAGCTAGACGAGATGGGCGGCGAGATCGTGCGCTCCAGGAAGATGATCCCGGGCTATTTCGCGCAGCACCAGCTCGACGAGATGGACCCGTCGATCACGCCGGTTCAGACGCTGGCGCGCTTCCGCCCGAAGATGACCGAGACCGAGCTGCGCACGCGGCTGGGCAGCATGGGGCTCACCGGCGACAAGGCGCTGACCCAGGTGGGATCGCTGTCGGGCGGCGAGCGGGCGCGGCTGATGCTGACCTTGGCGACGCTCGACCGGCCGAACCTGCTCATCCTCGACGAGCCGACCAACCATCTCGATATCGACGCGCGCGAGGAGCTCTTGATGGCGCTCAACGATTTCGAGGGCGCGGTGATCCTGGTCAGCCACGACCGGCGCCTGATCGAAGCGACGATGGACCGCCTGCTGCTCGTGGCCGACGGCAAGGTCGAGCCGTTCGAAGGCGACCTCGACGACTATCGCCGCTTCCTGCTCTCCGGCGAGAACGTTCCGATGGCGCGCGCCGCCGAGGCGCCGAAACCGACCAAGGAAGATGCGCGCCGCGAAGCCGCCGCCAGGCGCCAGGCGCTGCGGCCGCTCAAGGAGAAGATCGAGATCGCCGAAAGCCAGATGGCCGAGCTCAACAAGGAGATCGCCAAATACGACAAGTCGCTCGCCGATCCCCTGCTCTTCACCAAGGACCCGGCCAAGGGCAGCGCCGTCTCGAAGAAGCGCGCCGAAGCGATGCGCAAGCTCGAAGCCGCCGAGACGCGCTGGATGGCGGCGAGCGAGGAATACGAAGCCGCGATGGCGGAATAGGCTGGAGCATTGTCATCCCCGGCGAGCATCGGCGCGATAGCGTCGATGCTCGCCGGGAATGACGACTTCTCTTCAAGCCCTCATCGCGCGCGAAGCGATGTCGCCCCATTCGCGCTGCGCCTTGCGGTAGCGCTGCGGCGCGCCGTCGAGGTTCTTGAGCACCTGGGCATAGGCCGCGCGCGCCTCGTCGCGGCGCCCCAGCCGGTCGAGCGCCTGGCCGAGCCGCGTCCGCGCCTCTTCGCCGGCGAAATAAGGCACCAGCCGCTGGTATTCGCCGACGGCCTCTTCGTCCTTGCCCTGCAGCTCGAGCGCGCGGGCATAGATCATATGCGCGTCCTGCGACGAGAAGCTCGGATCGGCCTTCTGCAGCGCGTCGAGCGAGGCCTGCGCGCCGGCGCCGTCGCCGTTCAGCATCTGCGCCCGCGCCAGCCCCACCAGCAGCGCCGGATCGGTCGCGAACTGGCCCTGCAAAGCATTGCGATACAGCTCGATCGCGTCGCCATACTGCCCGCGCTGCAGGAGCTGCTCGGCCAGCGCGCGCTTGGCATCGACGCTGCCTACCATCTCCACCTCGCGCATCGCGGCGCGATAGTCCTTGTTGGGGTCGATGGCGCGCGCGGCGCCGCGGCGGAAGGTCTGCGCGCGGCGGCCGTGCAGAAGCTCGGGCACGATGACGAAGAAGAAATAGATCAGCGGCCCGATGCCGGGCAGGAACACCATCACGTAGATCCACGGAAAGACGTTGCCGGTGCGCACCGAATGCACCACGCAGAGCACGAGCAGCCCGAGCGCGATGAGGCCGATGGGAGACGTGAGATAGCCGAGCAGTCCGAACACGCTTTTCTCCCTCAGCCCTGCTTCTCGAACTTGCCCGTGGCGCTTTCCTTCCAATAGGTGACGTCGTGGCCCGCGGACCTGGCGTCCTTCCAGGCCGTGCGCGCGGCTGCGAGCATCGATGCATCGCGCCCGTCGAACATGGTCACGACGCGCGTGAAGGCCGCCGCCGCGCCCCAATCCTGCGCCGCGCCGCCGACCAGGAAGAGGACGTCCGCCGCGTTGGGGTTGTCGTCCTCGACGGTGATCAGCACCGGCTGGCGCGCGCTGTCGCCGTCGCCGGCTTGCGCATGGGGCAGGAAGCTCGCGTCGTCATAGGTCCACAACAAGGTGTCGAGCGCCTCGGCGCGCTCGGCGGATTCGCAACGGATCAGCGCCCGCCAGCCGCGCTCGAGCGTGCGCTCGACGAGGCCCGGCAGCACGTCCTCCAGCGCGCGGCGCTCGAGATGATAGAACAGGGTTTCGGTCATGTTCTCTTATCCTCCCCTGCGAAGCGGGGAGGTGGATGCGCCGCAACGCGGCGCAGACGGAGGGGGCCCCCTCCGCCTCGCTGCGCTCGGCACCTCCCCCGTAAACGGGGGAGGATAAGAAGAGCGCGCCTGCTCACCCCTCGTAATGCTCCGCCACCAGCCGGTCCAGAAGCCGCACGCCCCAGCCGACGCCCCAGCTGGGCGCGAGCGCCTTCTGCTCGCCGTCCTGCCAGGCGGTGCCGGCGATATCGAGATGCGCCCAGGCCTGGTCCTTCTCGACGAAGCGCTGGAGGAACTGCGCCGCGGCGATGGAGCCCGCGTTGGTCGTGCCGGTGATGTTCTTCATGTCGGCGATCTTGGAGCGGATCATCTTGTCGTAGCCGGGGCCGAGCGGCAGGCGCCACACCGGCTCGTCGACGGCCTGGCCCGCCTCGTGGATGCGCCTGGCGAGCTTGTCGTCGTTGGAGAACAGGCCGGCGTTCTCGGCGCCCAGCGCGACCATGATCGCGCCCGTGAGCGTCGCCAGGTCGATGACGAACCTGGGCTTGAAGGTGCGCTGCGTGTAGGTGAGCGCATCGGCCAGCACCAGGCGGCCTTCGGCGTCGGTGTTGAGCACCTCGATGGTCTGGCCCGACATCGAGGTCACCACGTCGTCGGGACGCTGCGCGGTGCCGCTGGGCATGTTCTCGACCAGGCCGATGACTCCGACCGCGTTGACTTTGGCTTTGCGCGCCGCGAGCGAGCGGATCGCGCCGGTCACGGCCGCGGCGCCCCCCATGTCGCCCTTCATGCCCATCATGCCGGCGCCGGTCTTGAGCGACAGGCCGCCGGAATCGAAACACACGCCCTTGCCGACGAAAGCGACGGGCGCGCCGCCTTTGCCGCGCGCGCCGTTCCACTGCATCACCACGAGCTGGCTTTCGCGCTCGCTGCCCTGGCCGACGCCCAGAAGCGCGCCCATGCCGAGCTTCTTCATCTGCGCCTCGCCCAGCACCTCGACCTTGACGCCGAGCTTGGAAAGCTGCCGGCACCGGTTGGCGAACTCGGCCGGCGACAGGATGTTCGGCGGCTCGTTCACCAGGTCGCGCGCCAGGAACATGCCGCCGGCCACGGCGTCGAGCGCGGGCCACAGCTTCTTTGCGCCCGACGCGTCGGCGGTGGCGACCACGACCTTCGCCACTTTCATCTCATGATCGGCGAGGTCCTTGGTGCGGTAGTGATTGAAGGTATAGCTCTTGAGCTTGGCGCCCATGGCAAGATGCGCCGCGAGCGCGGCCGGCTTGAGCTTGGAGCCCTTCGGCGCCTCGATCTCGAGCACGACCTCGGTCTCGCCCGCCTTGGAGAGCCGGCCGACGGCCTCGGCGGCGGCGTTCTCCGCGGCGTTGCCGTCGAAATCCGCGGCCTTTCCCAGTCCCAGGAGCACGATCCGCGAGGCCTCGAGCCCGGCCGGCGCCAGAACCTCGACCGCCTGGCCGCGCTTGGCCGTGAAACGGCTGACCGAAATCGCGCGCTTCAGCGCCCCGCCGCTCGCCTGGTCGGCCTTGGCCGCCGCGCCGGAAAGCGCCGCCCCTTCCGCGAGGCCCACGACCCAGCTGCCCGAGCCGACGGTTGCGGGCGCGCCAAAGGACAATTGCATGAGGTTTTCTCCAAAGTAGCGTGTTGATTTTATTTGCTGAAACCGGGTTGCGGCGGCAGGGTCATGGAGTGCTAGTTTAGGCCGAATCGTCAAAGGGGGCAAAGCGTGGCTTGGCCGCGGGTGCCGCGACTGTCCTACTATGTCCTGGTCCAGCTCATCGGGCCGACGGCGCTATTCGCATTCCTGATGACCGTGGTGGTCTGGTTGACGCAGTCGCTGCGCCTGCTGGACCTGGTGATCAATCGCGGCCAGTCGGCGACGACCTTCGTCTACCTTACCGTCCTGATCCTGCCGAGCCTGCTGGTCATCATCCTTCCCATCGCCTATTTCGCCGGAACGCTCTATTCGCTCACCAAGCTCAACCAGGACAGCGAGCTGGTGGTGATGGCGTCCGCCGGCTACAGCCGCGCGCAGCTCGCGACGCCGGTGATGGCGGCAGCCGCAATCGTCATGGCGCTCACCTATCTCTGCGGCCTCTATTTGATGCCCGCGGGCCAGCGCGCGATGAAGGACAAGGTGCTCGACATCCGCGCCGACGTCGGCACCGCCCTGCTCGACGAGGGCGAGTTCAACACGCCCGCGCAGGGCCTCACCGTCTTCATCCGCTCGATCAATTCCGACGGCCGCTTCGAGGGCGTGTTCGTGCACGACAGCCGCAACAAGAAGCATCCGGTGACCTATCTGGCGCAGAGCGGGCTGCTCGCCCAGACGCCGGCCGGCGCGCGGCTCTTGATGTATGACGGCACGATCGAGCAGTCCTCGGACAACGGCGCCAAGCTCTCGGTGCTCAAGTTCAAGAGCTACATCTTCGACCTGGACCAGTTCACGGGCCCGGCGCGCACCACCGGCCGCGCCACCAGCGAGCGCTATCTGAGCGAGCTGTTCTGGCCCGACGCCTCGGTCAAGGGCAGCGCGCGCGCGGCCTATTACGCCGAAGGCCACAACCGGCTGGCCCAGCCGCTCTATTGCATCGTCTTCGGGCTGATCGCGCTCGCCGTCATCATGCGCGGCCGGCGCGCGCGCGGGGCGCAGGCGCTGCGCATCACCGTCGCCGTCGTCATCGCCGCGTTGCTGCGCATCGCAGGCTACGGCATCCAGGGGCTGGCGACGCATCACCCCTCGCTCTGCGTGTTGTTCTACATGATCCCGTTCCTGGGCGCCGGCGGCGCCATCGCCGTGCTGATGGGCTTCGATCCGCTGGAGATGCTCCGCGGCAGGCAGCCCGCCGTGGAGAGCGCGGCATGAGCTGGTCGTGGACGCTCTACAAGTACCTGGCGCTGCGCTTCCTGATCGGGGTGGGCATCGTCTACGCCACCTTCCTGATGCTGGCCTTCTCGATCGACGTCGTCGATCTCATCAACCGCACCGCGGGCCACAGCGTGACCTCGGGCGTCATCATCGGCATGGCGATGCTGCAGCTGCCGAACCTCGGCCAGAAGCTGCTGCCCTTCGCGGTGCTCTTGGGCGGCGTCTTCGCCTTCGCGCGGCTGTCGCGCAACCAGGAGCTGGTGGCGACGCGCGCCGCGGGCCTGTCGGCCTGGGACTTCCTGGCGCCGCCGCTGGTCGTGGCCGTCCTGATCGGCTGCTTCGCCGTGCTCGTCTTCACGCCGATCTCCTCGCGCCTTCTCGCTCAGTTCGCGGCGCTCGAGGCCAAATACATCCGCGGCGAGGAAAGCCAGCTCGCGGTGTCGATGAACGGGCCGTGGCTGCGCCAGGGCGACGAGCAGCACCAGTCGGTCATCCACGCCCAGCGCGTCGCCGACCAGGGCGTGCGCATGGACGACGTCGACGTCTTCCTCTATGGACCCAACGACCGGTTCCTGGGCCGCATCGGCGCGCGCTCGGCCGAGCTGCGTCCCGGCCACTGGCTGCTGCACGACGCCTGGGTCAGCACCATCGACGGCAACCCGCAGCATCACGACGTCTATCAGGTGCCCACCACCATGACGCCGCAGCAGATCCAGGAGAGCTTCGCCTCGCCGGACACGCTGTCGTTCTGGGCGCTGCCGGGCTTCATCCGCTCGGCGCAGAACGCGGGCTTCGCCGCGACCCGCTACGAGCTCTATTTCTACACGCTGCTGGCGATGCCGCTGCTCTTCGCGGCGATGGTGTTCATGGCGGCGAGCTTCTCGCTCAGGCTCGGGCGCGGCGGCGGGCTCGGCCGCGTCGTCCTGATCAGCGCGCTGTCGGGCTTCGGCGTCTATTTCTTCAGCGACCTGACGCGCGCGCTGGGCACCTCGGGCATCCTGCCCATCACCCTGGCGGCGACCGCGCCGGCGCTGGCGTCGATCCTCATCGGCATGACCCTCGTCTTCCACCAGGAGGACGGATGAACCGCGCGCTCTCGGCCCTGGCGGCCGCCACGCTCATCGCGTCGGCCGTGGAGGCCGCCGAGCAGAAGCAGCTGGGCGGCGACGTGCTGCTGCAGGCCGACCAGGCCGAATACGACGTCAACAACAAGATCGTCACCGCGCACGGTCGCGTCGAGGTCGACTACGACGGCCGCATCCTGATGGCGGACCAGCTCAGCTACGACCAGAACACCGACGTCATGACGGCGAGCGGCCATGTCAGCGTGATGGACGCCAAGGGCAACGTCGCCTTCGCCAACCACGTGACGATGACCGACAAGATGCGCGACGGCGCGCTGGAAGGCTTCAAGGCCCTGATCGGCACCAACGGCCGGCTCGCCGCGGTGAAGGCGACGCGCGAGGAGGGCCGCTTCACCACCGCCTATCGCGCCGCCTACACGCCCTGCAAGATCTGCAACAAGCCCGGCCAGCGCACGCCGCTGTGGGAGGTCAAGTCCTACCGCATCGTCCACGACCAGCTGAAGCACCGCATCAAGTTCCACGATGCGACGCTGGAGGTGTTGGGCGTGCCGGTGCTCTACACGCCCTATCTCAGCCAGCCCGATCCGACGGTGCGCTACACCTCGGGCCTGCTGATGCCCGACGTCGGCACCTCGAGCACCATCGGCTATTTCGCCAAGATTCCCTATTACATCGCCATGTCGCCGTCGCAGGACGCCACGATCGAGCCGCTCGTCTCCACCCATGGCGGCGAGGTGCTGGAAGGCGAATACCGCGAGCGCTGGATGCAGGGCGGCATGTGGCTGCAGGGCAGCGTCGGGTTCAATCCGAACGGCGGCATCTCGCTCACCCAGGACCAGGTCTACAGCCACCTGTTCGGCTCGGGCCGCATTCCGATCGACAATCAGTGGTCGACGGGCTTCGACGTCCAGCTGACCTCGGACCAGACCTATCTGAAGCGCTACGACATCTCGATGCTCGACCGCCTCACGACCGATCTGTTCGTGCAGGGCGAGAGCGGGCGCAGCCGCTTCTCAGTCGACGGCTATTTCTTTCAAGGCTTGCGTCCCACCGACGACAACCGCACCTTCCCCGTGCCGCTGCCGCTGATGCAGCTGACCTACATCCCCGAACAGCGCTCGGATCTCGGCCAGTTCCGCTTCGACTTCTCGAGCGTGGCGCTGACGCGCGACATGGGCACCGACGACCAGCGCGCCAGCGCCGAGCTGCGCTGGCGCAAGCCCTTCATCACCGGCAACGGCATGCTGATCACCCTGCAGGCCGACGCGCGCGGCGACGTCTATCACATCACCGATCCGGCGCCCCTGCCCGCCAACGACCGCTTCATCGAGCGCGGCATTCCTTACGTCGCGCTCGACTGGCGCTGGCCGTTCGTCTCGTCCGGCAGCAACGGCCACTCCTTCGTTCTCGAGCCCATCGGCCAGATCGTCTATGCGCCCTATGGCGGCAATCCGCCGGGCATCCCCAACGAGGACAGCAACGACATCGAGCTCGACGAGAACAACCTGTTCAGCTTCGACCAGCTTCCCGGTCACGACCTGGTCGAGGATGGGCCGCATGCCAATGCCGGTTTGCGCGCCGACGCGATCTTCCCCTACGGCCATGTCGAGGCGCTGGTGGGAGAGAGCTTCCGCTGGAAGCCCGACCCGATCTTCGCCTCCGATACCGGCCTCGACGGGACCTCGTCCGACATCGTCGGCCGCTTCTCGATCAAGTTCCCGCCCTATATCGATCTGACGCACCGGATCGACTTCGACGAGGACACCGGCACCGTCCGCCGCAACGAAGTCTATCTGACCGGCACCTATGGCCGCTCGGCGATGCAGGTGTCCTATGTGCAGCTGGCGCCGTCGGCGGTGACCTTGGGTCTGAACTCGCGCGAGGAAATCAACGCCCAGTTCGACGTGAACCTGTTCAAGTACTGGCAGGCCTTCGCCGCCATCCAGCGCGACCTGATCGCGGGCGAGATGATCAACACCGAATACGGCTTCGGATACGAGGACGACTGCCTGGCGATCTCGCTGGCCTACCGCCGCAAATACACCAGCGAGCCCAGCCTGCCGCCCTCGACCGCGATCCTGCTCCGAATCGGGCTCAAGACCGGCGACCAGCCGATCCAGCCCTTCAGCCTATTCCACCAGGACATATTCACCTACAACAGGTATTGACGGGTTATGGGGTATCGACCCCGGCCATCAACCATTTAACGCCTTGCGTCCTTGAACCGGAAAGCAAATTGCTTATTGTGCGCCGCTGGTTAGGCAGGCCTGGGGCGGGGCTGAAGCCGGGAAAATCCTTGTGAGAACACTGCCGAAGAGCCGAATCCTCTCCTTATTGCTGTTGTCCGCGCTGGTCATGGCCGTGCCGGGCGGGGCCGCGCCGGTCGCGGCTGCGCCGCATCACGCGCCGGCCAAGCCCAAACCCGCGCCCGCGAACCAGGTGGCCAAGACCGAGCCGCAGGCGGCCACGGCGCCGGCTCCCGATGCCGAGGCGGACAGCGACGACGATCAGGACGCCAACGGCGTGGCCGCGATCGTCAACGACCAGGTGGTCTCGGAATACGATCTGCGCCAGCGCGTCCAGCTGGTGATGTCGACCTCCGGCCTGCCGCCGACGCCGGCGAACGCCAAGCGCTTCCGTCCCCAGGTCCTCGAGCAGCTCAAGACCGAGAAGCTCGAGCTGATCGAGGCGCAGCGCAAGAACATCACCGTGTCGCCGACCGAGGTCGACAAGGAGATCGAGGGCATCCTCACCGACAACAAGCTGACGATGGATCAGCTCAAGCAGATCCTCGGCAAGTCCAACGTCGCGATGGAGACCTTGCGCACCCAGATCGCCGTCCAGCTCGCCTGGCAGAAGGCGATCGAGGACGAATACGGCGACCGCATCAACATCACGCCGCAGGACATCGACGACGAGCTCGCCCGCGCCAAGGAAGGCGCCGACAAGCCGCACTACCTGGTGTCGGAGATCTTCCTTCCCGTCGAAGCTCCCGACCAGGACGACAAGGTCAAGAAGAGCGCCGAAGACCTGGTCACACAGATGCAGAACGGCGCGCCGTTCCCCAGCATCGCGCGCCAGTTCAGCCAGAGCCCTTCGGCGGCGGAAGGCGGCGACATCGGCTGGGTGCATGACGGCCAGCTCGCCCCCGAGCTCAACGCCGCGGTGAGCCAGCTCAAGCCCGGCGGCGTCAGCCCGCCGGTCCGCTCGAGCGGCGGCTATTATATTCTGGCGCTGCGCCAGCGCCAGGAAGGCGAAGGCACCAAGGTCGCTCCGGCCCCCCCACCGCCTCCGCCGCCCGCGCCTGAGCCGCCGAAGCATCCGGGCTATCTGCCGCTCGCGCGCTTCCTTCTGCCGCTGCCGCCCAAGGCCCCCAAGGATTATGTCGACAAGGTCGCCGGCGTGGCCGGCCAGATCCGCGCGCAGAACCCGACCTGCGCGATGCTCCAGAAGATCGCCGCGACCATCAAGGGCTCGGTGTTCATGAACCTGGGCGAGATGCATCTGGCGGACCTGAGCCCCGAGATCCAGGGCGAGCTCGCCAAGACGGAGTCGGGCGAGGCCACGGTGCCGTTCCGGTCCTCGGCCGGCATCGAGATCCTGGGCCGCTGCGACAAGCAGGCGCCCAAACCGCAGGAAGTCATCGCCGCGCCGCCTCCCTACAAGACGCCGACGCGCGACGAGGTGGAGCGCCGCCTGTTCCAGCAGCAGATCTCCATGCTGGCCCGTCGCTATATCCGCGACCTCAGGCGCGAAGCCAATGTCGAGACGCGCTGAGCACGCGCGCGGCCTACCCGTTCTCCTGACCATGGGCGAGCCGGCCGGGATCGGACCGGAAATCGCCGCCGCCGCCATCGACGCGCTCGGCGGGCGCGTCGGCGGCCATCCGCTGGAGTTCATAGGCGATGCCAAGGTGCTCGAACGCCGCGTGCCGGGCAGGCCCGATCCGGCGAATGCAGGCGCGGTGACCGGCGCCATCGAGCGCGCGGTGCGTGCCTGCATGGCCGGCGAAGCGGCGGCCGTCGTCACCGCGCCGATCAACAAGGCCGTGCTGATGCAGGCGGGCTTCGGCTTTCCAGGGCACACCGAGTTCCTGGGCCACCTCACCGCCGCGCCGCGCCCGGTCATGATGCTGGCCAGCGACAGGCTGCGCGTCGTGCCGCTGACCGTTCACATGCCCATCGCCGATGTGCCGCGCGCGATCACCACCGCCGCCATCGTCGAGACCGCGGAGATCACGCTCGCCGCGCTGAAGAAGGACTTCGGCATAGCCGGACCGCGCCTCGCGATCGCCGGCCTCAATCCGCATCCCGGCGAGTTCGGCGACGAGGACGGCCGCCTCATCGCCCCCGCGGTCGCCGAGCTCGTCGCGAAGGGCCATGCCGTGCGCGGCCCGCTGCCCGCCGACACGCTGTTCCACGACGAGGCGCGCAAGGCCTATGACGCGGCGCTGTGCATGTATCACGACCAGGCGCTGATCCCGATCAAGACGCTGTCGTTCTGGGACGGCGTGAACGTGACCTTGGGCCTTCCCATCGTGCGCACCTCGCCCGATCACGGCACCGCCTTCGACATCGCGGGGACGGGCAAGGCCGATCCGCGCAGCATGATCGCCGCGATCCGGATGGCGGCCGAGATCGCCGATGCCAGAGCTGGTTGATCCGCTGCCGCCGCTGCGCGAAGTGATCGCCGCGCACGGCCTTTCGGCGAAGAAGTCGCTCGGCCAGAACTTCCTGTTCGACCTGAATCTCACGCGCCGCATCGCGCGCTCCGCGGGGCCGCTCGACCTCGTCTACGAAGTGGGGCCGGGCCCCGGCGGGCTGACACGGGCGCTGCTGGCCGAAGGCGCGAACAAGGTCGTCGCCGTCGAGCGCGACACGCGCTGCCTGCCCGCGCTTGCCGAGATCGCCGCCGCCTGGCCGGGTCGCCTCGAGGTGATCGAAGCCGATGCGCTCGCCCTCGACGAGGCGGCGCTGTTCGCGGGCAGGCGCGTGCGCGTCGCCGCCAACCTGCCCTACAACGTCGGAACCGCCTTGCTGGTGAAATGGCTGACCGCCGAGACGTTCTTCTGGGACAGCCTGACCTTGATGTTCCAGCGCGAGGTCGCCGAGCGCGTCACAGCCAAGCCGGGCACGAGTGCCTATGGCCGCCTGTCGGTGCTGGCGCAGTGGCGCAGCGTGCCCAAGATACTGTTCGACGTCAGCCCCCGCGCCTTCACGCCGCCGCCGAAAGTGACCTCGTCGATCCTGCGCGTCGAGCCGCTGCCTGCGCCGGTCGCGGAAGCGGATCTCGCCGATCTGGAACGCGTCACCGAAGCCGCCTTCGGCCAGCGCCGCAAGATGCTGCGCCAGAGCCTGAAGCCCTTGCTCGCCGAAGCAAGCATCGAAGCCGCCGGCATCGATCCCACGCGACGCGCCGAGACGCTGCAGGTCGCCGAGTTCGCTAAACTTGCTCGGGCCTTTGCCGCACGGCGTTGAACACCGTCTTCGGCACCTTGACGGCATCGCTGGCGTAGAGCTCGCGCAATTCGTCGAAATGCGCGTCGGGATCGAGGGTGAGCGCGGCCCATGTGTCGAAAGTCGCGGCGTCGGGCTCTTCGCCCGGCTGTGGCATGGCGCCCCACACGTCCCAGGGCAGCATCTCGCGATCGTTCAGGGACGCGATGTCGCGCACCACGTTGCCCGCGATGAACCACCAGCCGTGCATGTCCATCAGCCCGAAGGCATCCGGATCGAGATCCGCCGCGCGGCAGCGGGACCATGCGTCCCCCGCGACCAGGAATTCGTCGCGCGGCACGTCGAGGGGATCGAACGGGATGCGGAACAGCTTCCTCTGCACCGCGTCGAGCTGGGCGTCGACCATCACCCAGCGCGCGCCGTCCCACGCCTCGGCCACCCAGTGGTCGAGATATTTGCCGCGCTCGAAATAGGCCGCGAAGCCGCAGCGCGAGCGCGCCGGAATCTTCTTGTGGCGCAGCATCGCCACCAGCAGCAAGGTGAAATGGCGGCAGTTGCCGACGGCGCGCCTGGACAAGTGCCGCGGCTCGGTCAGCGGCGCGCCGTCGTGACCCAGCACGCAATCGAGCACGTCGTCGGCCGCGCGGATATGCGCCTCCTCCAGCCGCGCAGGCGCGATCGGCTCGCCATAGGCCGGCCCGATATGCTGGTGCAGCATCAGGCCCGGAACGATGTTCGCGAGCGACGCGATGTCGCCCGGCAGCGCGTCGAGCAGCGCCGCGTGCTTGGGCGCCACGGGCTGCATATAGAACTCAAGCGGCTTCAACGAACGCCTCCAATCGGTCGAGCGAACTTCTCCAGCCGCCTTCGTGGTTGTCGCGCGCGGTCCGGTCGAAGAAATTCTCGTGATGCAGGGTGAGCATCGCGCCGTCGCCGTCGGGGCGGATGGTGATCGTCACCAGCGACTCGCGCTCCGGCGTCGACTTCCAGGCCCAGGTGAAGACGAGCTTGGCGTCGGCCACGATCTCGCGATAGACGCCCGACACGTTGTGCTCCTCGCCGTCGGGAGTGCGAAAAGCCACTGCGAAGCGACCGCCGGGCTTGAGGTCGACCTCGGCGCGCAGGGTCGTCGCGTCCTTGGTCCCCCACCAGCCCATTATCTTTTCGGGCTTCGTCCAGGCCGCGAAGACCTTTGCCGGCGCGGCGGCGATGCGGCGCCTGAGGGTGAGGCTGGGTTTGACTTCGGCGATGGCGGACATTCGTCTTCCTCCACAAAGGCGGCGAGCCGGTCGAGCTGCCGCGTCCAGAACCGTTGATATTTGTTCAGCCACTGCACGGCGTCCTCCATGCTTTCGGCGGTGAGCCGGCACGACACGGTGCGGCCCGTCTTCTCGCGCGCGATCAGGCCGGCGTCTTCCAGCACCGCGAGGTGCTTGAGGATCGCCGGCAAGGTGACGCCGAACGGCCGGGCGAGCTCGCTGACGCTACGTCCGCCTTCGTCGCTCAACCGCGCGAGGATGGCGCGCCGCGTCGGATCGGCGAGCGCCGAAAACGTGCGTGTCAGGCCGGCCTCTTCATACTTTACCATCTAGTAAAGTAACCACGCGCTTCCCTTTTCGTCAAGCGCCATGCCACACTGACAATTCGTCATTGGCAGTCAGACCCCACGGAGAATGCGCATGCTGAGCCAGGCCGTCGTCGAATTCGGCGCCCCCTTGAAGGAAATCGAGACGCCGACGCCCACGCCCACCGGCACCGAAGTGCTGCTCAAGGTGCACCACGCCGGCGTGTGCCACAGCGACGTGCACATTCATGACGGCTATTTCGATCTCGGCGGCGGCAACAAGCTGCCGATGGCGAACATCCAGCTTCCGCACACGCTCGGCCACGAGATCGAAGGCGAGGTCGTCGCCGTCGGGCCGGACGTGAAGGACATCAAGGTCGGCGCGCGCTATGCGGCGTTCCCTTGGATCGGCTGCGGCAAGTGCCCGTCCTGCGCGCGCGGGGAAGAGAACATCTGCGTCGGCGGGCCGCGCCAGCTCGGCTGCAACAACGGCTGCGCCGGCGGCTATGCGACGCATGTCGTCATCCCGCATCCCAAATACCTGATCGATTACGGCAAGACCGATCCGGCGCTGGGCGCGGCCTATATGTGCTCGGGCCTGACCGCCTATGCGGCGATGAAGAAGGTCGGCCACCTCGGTCCCAACGACCAGGTGCTGGTGCTGGGCTGCGGCGGCGTCGGCATGATGGGCGTGCAGTTCGCGCGCGCGATGTTCGGGAAGGGTCCGCTCGCCGCCGACATCGTCGACAGCCATCTGGAAGCCGCGAAGAAGGCCGGCGCTTCGGCGACCTACAATCCCACGAAGGACGGCGAGGCCAAGCGGCTGATGGCCGAGACCGGCGGCGGCGCCTATGCCGTCGTCGATTTCGTGGGCTCGGAGAAAAGCTTCGCCTTCGCCAGCCAGAGCGTGCGCCGCGGCGGCAAGGTGATCATCGTCGGCCTGTTCGGCGGCGCGATGCAGATGCCGCTGCCGATGTTCCCGTTCCGCGCCATCGGCATCCAGGGATCGATGGTGGGTTCGCTCTCCGACACGCAGGAGATGATGGAGCTGGTGCGCGCCGGCAAGGTCGATGCCGTGCCGGTGACCAAGCGCCCCTTGAGCGCCGCCAACGACACGCTGAACGACCTGCGCGAGGGCCGTATCGTCGGCCGCGTGGTGCTCACCCCCTGAAGCGCCGTCGTGCGTGCGCTCTACGATACGCTGGGCAAGGGCTATGCGGACTGGCGCAGGCCCGACCCGCGCATCCAAGCCGCGATCGACGCGGCGCTGGGCGATGCGAAGAGCGTGGTGAATGTCGGCGCCGGCGCAGGGTCCTACGAGCCGCGCGACCGCGCCGTCGCCGCCGTCGAGCCGTCGCAGGTGATGATCGCGCAGCGCAGCCGCGGCGCGGCGCCGGTGGTGCAAGGCTCGGCCTCTGCCCTGCCCTTCTCCGACAAAAGCTTCGACGCGGCGATGGCGCTGCTGACCGTGCATCACTGGCCGGACATCCGCGCCGGCTTGCGCGAGATGATGCGCGCGGCGTGCAAGCGCGTCGTGATCTTCACCTGGGATGTTCCCGAAACGCCGTTCTGGCTGACGCGCGACTATTTTCCCGAAATCCTGGAGCACGACCGCAAGCAGTTCTCGCTTGCGCCATACCGCGAGGTTTTCGCACGCTTCGAGACGCGCGCCGTGCCGGTGCCGCACGACTGCAGCGACGGGTTTCTCTGCGCTTATTGGCGGCGGCCGCGGATGTATCTCGACGGCGGCGCGCGGGCCGCGATCTCGAGCTTCGCGCGGCTGGGCGACGTTTCCGCAACGCTCGCCCGTCTGAGGCGCGACATCGACGACGGCAGCTGGGCGCGGCGCAATGCCGAGCTTCTGGACCGCGCCGAAATGGACTATGGCTATCGCCTGATCATCGCGGAGTTGTGAGATGTCCGAACCGATCCTCGAGCCCGAGCTGCCCATCATCGACCCGCATCATCACCTGTGGGACCGGCCGACCGCGATCCTGAAGAACCTGCCGCCGTCCGACCACGGCTTCATGGACATCATCCGCGACATCCCGCGCTACCTGCTCGACGAGCTGCTCGACGATCTGAACGCCGGTCACAAGGTGATCGGCACGGTCTATATGGAATGCGGCGCGATGTACCGCGCCGACGGGCCGGAGCATCTGCGCTGCGTCGGCGAGACGGAGTTCGTCAACGGCATCGCCGCGATGAGCGCGAGCGGCATCTATGGCGAGGTGCGCGCCTGCGCCGGCATCGTCGGCCATGTCGATTTCCGTATCGACGGCGTCGAGGACGTGCTGCGCTCGCATATCGCGGCGGGCCATGGCCGCTTCCGCGGCATCCGCCAGAGCTGCTCCTGGGACGCCGATCCGGGCGTCCTCGGCCCGCTGCACGGCCGCGTGCCCGAGGGCCTCTATCGCGAGCCTAAGTTCCGCGAAGGCTTCCGCGCCTTGGAGAAGCTGGGCCTCTCGTTCGACGCCTGGCTGCTCGAGCCGCAATTGCCCGACCTGATCGACCTGGCGCGCGCCTTCCCCGGCACCACCATCGTGCTCGACCATGTCGGCACGCCGCTCGGCATCGGCGCCTATGACGGCAGGCGCGACGAGCGCTTCGACGCCTGGCGCGGCAACATCAAGACGCTGGCGCAATGCCCCAACGTCCATGTGAAGCTCGGCGGCCTGCCGATGCCCTTCGCGGGCTGGCGCAAGCGCATGGCCGAGCCGCTGCCGACGTCGCAGACGCTGGCCGAGCAATGGAAGCCCTATATCGAAACCTGCATCGAGGCCTTCGGACCGGCGCGCGGGATGTTCGAGAGCAACTTCCCGGTCGACCGCTTCGGCGCGGATTACGTCGCGCTGTGGAACGCGTTCAAGCGCCTGGCCGCCGATTGTTCTGCGTCCGAGAAGACGGCGCTGTTCAGCGGCACGGCGAAGAAGGTCTATCGGTTGGCGATCGGTTGAAGGAGATATCCATGGCATTCGGCGCAACGTCGACGACCGACGAAGTTCTCAGCGGCGTGAACCTCGCCGGCAGGCGCGTGCTGGTGACCGGCGCCTCGGCCGGCCTGGGCGTGGAGACCGCGCGCGTTCTCGCCGCCCACGGCGCCACCGTCGTCGGCGCGGCGCGCGATCTCGACAAGGCGCATCGCGCGACCGAAGCGGTGCGCAACGACGCGGCCGGGGGCGGAAGCCTCGAGCTGGTCGCGCTGGACCTGGCCTCGCTGAAAAGCGTGCGCGCCTGCGCCGATGCGCTGGTCGAGGCGGGCAAGCCGTTCGACGCGGTGATCTGCAACGCCGGCGTCATGGCCTGCCCCCAGGGCACCACGGCGGACGGCTTCGAGACCCAGTTCGGCACCAATCACCTGGGTCACTTCGTGCTGGTGAACCGCATCGCCAGGCTGATGAACGGCGGCGCGCGGCTGGTGAACCTGTCGTCGGCGGGACACCGCTTCGCCGACGTCGATCTCGACGACCCGAATTTCGAGCGCACGCCCTATACCGAGTTCGGCGCCTATGGCCGCTCCAAGACCGCGAACGTCCTCTTCGCGGTGGAGTTCGACCGGCGCCATAGGGCGCGCGGCGTGCGCGCGACCGCGGTGCATCCCGGCGGAATCATGACCGAGCTCGGCCGCCACATGACGCCGGAGCTGCGCGCCGCGATGATGAAGAACATCGAGGACGCCAACAAGGCGAGCGGCGCGGCGCCGTTCACCTTCAAGTCCATCCCGCAGGGCGCCGCCACGACGGTGTGGTCGGGCTTCGTCGCCTCCGCGGACGAGGTCGGCGGCAAGTATTGCGAGGACTGCCATGTCGCCGAGCTGCAGGAGAACCCGAACGCCCGCAGCGGCGTGCGCAGCTATGCGCTCGATCCGGACCGCGCCAAGGCGCTCTGGGCCAAGAGCGAGGCGATGGTGGGAGAGACGTTCGCCTAAGCCTTCGGCGTCAGCGCGTCCGCAACCTTGTCCTTCTTGTCGCGCGGCAGAAGCTTCATCGCCAGGATGAAGGCCGCGAGCGCGAGACAGATGCCGTTGGCGGCGATCAGCGGCCATCGTCCGAGCGCCGCGCCGTATCCCGTCCACGCCGCGAAGCCGGTGACCGTGAGCAGGTACATCCACAGCGAGATGTCCTTGGTCTCGCGCGTGCGGATGATCTTGATCGCTTGCGGCGCGAAGCTCGCCGTGGAGCACAGCGCCGCGAAGGCGCCGAGGAGCGTTTCGAAGGACATACAGGCGTAACGGCGCGGGAGCGGCGCGGTTCCGCCTATTCGCGCATCAGCTTCTGGATGAATGCGGCCTGTCCGGGCTGGCGCGCGCGGCGGCGGCGCTCGACGTGCAGGATCTCCTCGACCTCGCCGAGCGCGCGCTGGATGTCCTCGTTCTTCACAAGGTAATCGTACTCGGCCCAATGGCTGAGCTCGTCCGCCGCCTTGGACATCCGCTGACGCACGACGTCCTCGCTGTCCTGGGCGCGGATGCGCAAGCGGCGCTCGAGCTCATTCTTCGACGGCGGGAAGATGAAGACGCTGACCATGTCGTCGCGGGCCTGCTGGCGGAGCTGCTGGGTGCCCTGCCAGTCGATGTCGAACAGGACGTCCTTGCCTTGCGCCAGCGCGCGCTCGACGGGGCCGCGCGGCGTGCCGTAGCGGTTGCCGAAGACGGTCGCGTGCTCGAGGAACTCGCCGTCCTTCACGGCACGCTCGAAATCTTCGGGCGAGGCGAAGAAATAGTCCTGGCCGTCGATCTCGTTCGGCCGCGGCGGGCGCGTCGTCGTCGACACCGACATGATGATGTCCGGATCGCTTTGCAGGAGCCGGCGCGAGATCGTCGTCTTGCCCGCGCCCGACGGCGAGGACAGGACCAGCATCAGCCCGCGGCGCTTGATCTCGCTGGTCATTCCCCCCGGCTTCTCATTCGTCCCGACTTCTCATTCGCCCGACTTCTCATTCGTCCCGACTTCTCATTCGCCCCGACTGCCTATTCCACATTCTGCGCCTGCTCGCGGAACTGATCGATCGCGGCCTTGAGCGCGAGGCCCACGCGGGTCAGCGCGATGTCGGCCGATTTCGAGCACAGCGTATTGGCCTCGCGGTTGAACTCCTGCGCCAGGAAGTCGAGCTTGCGCCCGACCGCCTCGCCCGAGCCCAGCAGCGCGCGCGCCTCCTGCACATGGGCGCCGAGCCGGTCGAGCTCCTCCCGCACGTCGCCGCGCAGCGCCAGAAGCGCGACTTCCTGCGCCAGGCGGTCCTCGGCGACCTGGTTGGACTCGAGCAGTTCCCTGAGCTGGATGGCGAGCCTGTCGCGCATCGCCTGCGGCTGCGTGGCCGCGAGCGCGCCCGCTTCGGCCGTCAGCCTTGCGATGTCGGCGATCTGGGCTTCGAGCAGCGCGCCGAGCTTCAGCCCCTCGCTCTTGCGCGCGCGCGAGAGCGCGTCGAACGCGCTCGCCAGGCTTTCGAGGACCGCGGCGTCGCGCTGGGCGCGCGCGGCGTCGTCGGTCGGAAGCCCGTCGTCCTGCACGATGACGCCCTTGAGCGCGAGCAGCCCGTCGATGCTGGCGGGCGCGAGGCCCGTCTCGGCCGCGACCTCCTTGGCGATGCGCACCGCCGAGGCCAGCGCCGCCGCGTCGATACGCAATCCCCGCACGCCGTCGGAAGCCTCGAGCGTCAAGGTCGCCTGGATCGAGCCGCGGCGGACGCGCTCCGATGCCAGCACGCGCGCGGCGGGCTCGATGCCCTCGAAGCCCGGCGGCATGCGCAGGCGAAGATCGAAGCCGCGGCCGTTGACGCTCTTGACCTCCCAGCGCCAGCGCACGCCACCGCCCGCGCCTTGCGCGTCGGAGAAGCCGGTCATGCTGACGAGCGCCATTCTCAAAGCCTTTTCGGATTCGACGGAAGCTTACTTCCGCAGAACCGGCGGCGGAAGCGGAACCAGCTGTTTCTGGAGCTGCTCTATTTTCCGCCAAGCCGCGACGTTCTTGCTCTGCTCGGCATCGGTGGCCGAGAACACGTGGCCGCCCTTGCCGTTGGCGACGAAATAGAGGTCGTTGGTGGTGCCCGGATTGAGCACCGCGTCGATCGAATCCTTGCCCGGATTGCAGATCGGCGACGGCGGCAGGCCGGCGATCGCATAGGTGTTGTGGGGCGAAGCACGCATCAGCTCGCTCTCGCGGATGCCGCGGCCGAGCGGATAGCCGCGCGTGATGTCGTAGATGATCGTGGGGTCGCTCTGCAGCTTCATGCCGAGCTTGAGGCGGTTGACGAAGATCGCGGCGACGTGGCGGCGCTCCGCCGCCAGCGCGGTCTCCTTCTCGACGATGGAGGCCAGCGTGATCGCCTGCTCCGTCGTCTTTACGGGCAAGCCGTCGGCGCGCTTGGGCCACAGTTTCTTCAGCAGCACCGCCTGTGCCCTGGCCATGCGCGCGAGCAGTTCCTTGCGCGTGGTGCCGCGCGTGAAGAGATAAGTCTCGGGCAGCAGCGTGCCTTCGTCGGGAAGCGCGCCCGGATCGCCGACCAGCACCGGATCCTTCTTCACCAGGTCGTAGATCATCTGGCTGGTGAGGCCTTCGGCGGCGGTGAGCTTGTGCTGGATCGACTTGCCGCTGGCGACGATGCCCGCGACGTCGGCCATGCTGACATGCGCCGGGAAACCGTATTCGCCGGCCTTGAGCTCGCCCTGCAGGCTGCGGATGCGCAAGCCGACGCGGAACAGGTCGGCGTTCGAGACCACGCCCGCATCGGCCAGGTGCTGCGCGATGGTCGAGACGTGATCGCCGGGCTCGACCATCACGACCTTATAGGCCGGCGATGGGCCGGGCTGCGACCAGTTCCACTGCTCGTAATACCATGCGCCCGCCAGGGCCAGCGCGAGGACGACGACGATCAGGAGGAAGCGCTTCACGTAAGATCAACCGGAAACGGGCGTCAGCTCGAAAACATGACCGAGTTTTGCGGCAGAAGCGAGATCGCCGTCGCGCAGCGCCTTGCGCATCGCGTCCAGCCTGGTCGCATCCGTGGCGGAAAGATACGGCGACCAGCCACCCCGCTCTTCGATCAGCTCGACGTCGACCTCTGCGGCGAACCTGCTCTCACGGACGAGCTTGGTCGACGCCTTCCGCATCCGGGTCACTGCGGTTGCGTCAGGATCAAGGCGGCATTGGTGCCGCCGAAGCCGAAGGAGTTGGACATCGTCGTCTTCACCTCGCGCTTGCGGGCGACCTTGGGGACGAGATCTATCTTGGTCTCGACGTCGGGATTGTCGAGGTTCAAGGTCGGCGGCACGACCTGGTCGCGCATCGCCAGCAGGCAGAAGATCGCCTCGACCGCGCCGGCCGCGCCGAGCAGATGCCCGATCGACGACTTGGTCGACGACATCGACACCTTGGCCGCCGCGTTGCCCATCAGCCGCTCGACCGCGCCGAGCTCGATGCCGTCGGCCATGGTCGAGGTGCCGTGTGCGTTGACGTAGTCGATGTCCGACGGCGTGAGGCCTGCGCGCTTCAGCGCCATCTGCATCGCGCGATAGCCGCCGTCGCCGTCTTCCGAAGGCGCCGTGATATGGAAGGCGTCGCCGGAAAGCCCGTAGCCCGACACTTCGCCGTAGATCTTCGCGCCGCGCGCCTTGGCGTGCTCGTACTCCTCGAGCATCACCACGCCCGCGCCCTCGCCCATCACGAAGCCGTCGCGGTCCTTGTCGTAAGGCCGCGACGCCTTCTCAGGGCTGTCGTTGAACGCGGTGCAGAGCGCGCGGCAGGCATTGAAGCCCGCGATGCCGATGCGACCGATCGCGGCTTCCGCCCCGCCGGCCAGCATCAGGTCCGCATCGTCGAGCGCGATCAGCCGCGCCGCGTCGCCGATGGCATGCGCGCCGGTGGCGCAGGCCGTCACCACGGAGTGGTTCGGACCCTTGTAGCCGAACTCGATCGAGGCATAGCCGGAAGCCAGGTTGATCAGCCGTCCGGGGATGAAGAACGGCGAGACGCGGCGCGGCCCCTTTTCCTTCATCAGCAGCGCCGTCTCGGCGATGCCGTTGAGCCCGCCGATGCCCGATCCGATCAGCACGCCGGTGCGGCAGCGATCCTCTTCGGTCTTGGGCTCCCAGCCGGAATCGGCGACCGCCTGCTTGGCGGCCGCGATCCCGTAAAGGATGAAGTCGTCGACGCGGCGCTGCTCCTTCGGATCCATCCACTGGTCCGGATTGAAGGTGCCGTTGGTGCCGTCGCCGCGAGGGACCTGGCAGCCGATCTTGGTCGCCAGGTCCTCGATCTCGAAGCCCTGAAGACGGCCCGCGCCGGACTGACCGGCGACGAGACGCGACCAAGTCTCCTCGACGCCGCAGGCAAGCGGCGTGACGAGCCCCAGACCTGTGACGACCACTCGACGCATGGACGCCATCGCGACTGCTTAGGCCGCTTGCTGCTTGTCGATGTACTTGACGGCGTCGCCTACGGTGACGATGGACTCCGCCGCGTCGTCGGGGATCTCGATGCCGAATTCTTCCTCGAACGCCATCACCAGCTCGACGGTGTCGAGGCTGTCGGCGCCCAGATCTTCAATGAAGGAGGCGTTGTCGACGACCTTGTCGGCATCCACGTTCAGGTGGTCGACGACGATCTTCTTCACGCGCTCGGCAGTATCGCTCATGGGGTCAGAAACCTCTCGTTGTGTGCATCCGCCGGCTTTGATCTTGTCTTTGGGCCTGCGGCAAGGCCCGCACCTAGCTCAACGTGTGCGGGGTTGGAAAGTTCTGCTTCGTAACACAATGCTTTCCCGCCCGCCATACGCGATGTAAGTGCTTGATTTTACTGTCAGAACATCACCATGCCGCCGTTTACATGGAGGGTTTGGCCGGTCATATAGCCCGCCTCCTCGCTCGCCACATAGGCCACCGCGGCGCCGATATCGGCAGGCACGCCGAATCGCCCGGCCGGGATCCGGCCGAAAAGTGCTGCCTTCTGCCCCTCGTTCAGGGCGTCGGTCATGGGGGTGGCGATGAAGCCCGGGGCGATGCAGTTCACCGTGATGTTGCGCGAGGCGACCTCGGCGGCGAGCGACTTGGTCATGCCGGTCAGGCCGGCCTTGGCGGCGGCATAGTTGCCCTGGCCCGCATTGCCCATGCCGGCCACCACCGAGGTGACCGAGATGATCCGTCCCCAGCGCTTCTTCATCATGCCGCGCAGCACGCCGCGCGCCAGCCGGAAGGGAGCGGTGAGATCGACCGCGATGACCTGGTCCCACTCGTCGTCCTTCATGCGCATGAAGAGGTTGTCGCGGGTGATGCCGGCATTGTTGATCAGGATGTCGACCGGGCCGCCCAGCGCCGCTTCGGCCGCCTTGGGCAGCGCCTCGACCGACGCGCCGTCGGCGAGATTGCAGGTCGCGATATGGACGCGGTCGCCCAGCTCGGCCTTGAGCGCCTCCAACGCTTCGGCGCGCGTGCCCGAGAGCACGACGGTCGCGCCTTGCGCATGCAGCGTCTTGGCGATCGCGTTGCCGATGCCGCCGGAAGCGCCGGTGACGAGCGCGTTCTTGCCTGTCAGATCGAACATCACAGTGTCCTCGCGAAAGCTTCGATGTCGGACGGGGTGTCGAGCGTCACGGTCTGCAGTTCCTTGTCGATGCGCTTGACCATGCCGGTCAGCACCTTGGCGCCGCCGGCCTCGACCGTCTGGCCTATGCCCAAAGTGCGCAGCGCCAGCACGCTCTCCCGCCAACGCACCCGGCCGGTCACCTGTTCCACCAGCAGCCGGCGGATCGTGTCGGGCTCGGCCACCGCGGCGGCGGTGACGTTGGCGACGACGGGCACCGCGGGCGGCCGGATCGTCACCTTTGCCAGCGCCTCGGCCATCGCATCGGCGGCGGGCTTCATCATCGGCGAATGGAACGGCGCGGAGACGTTCAGCGTCATCGCGCGCTTGATGCCCATGCTCTTGGCGATCTCCGGCGCCTTGTCGATCGCGGGCTTGGTGCCCGAGATGACGACCTGGCCCGGTGCGTTGTCGTTGGCGACGACGCAGACGCCGCCGGTCGCGGAAGCGCACTCTTTGGCGAGCGCTTCGGCCTGATCGATTTCGGCGCCGAGCAGCGCGCTCATGCCGCCCTCGCCGACCGGCACGGCCCGCTGCATCGCCTGGCCGCGGACTTTCAGCAGCCTTGCGGCATCGGCGAGCGCGAAGGCGCCCGCAGCCGCGAGCGCCGAATACTCGCCGAGCGAATGGCCGGCGACGAGCCGCGCATGCTTGGCCAGATCGATACCGCATTCGCGCTCCAGCACGCGCACCACCGCCAGGCTCGCCGCCATGATCGCGGGCTGCGCGTTCTCTGTGAGCACGAGGTCGCTCTCGGGCCCCTCCCACATCAGCTTCGACAGGTTCTGCGACAGCGCGTCGTCGACCTCCTGGAAGACGTCGCGGGCGGAGGCGAAGGCATCGGCGAGCGGCTTGCCCATGCCGACGGCCTGGCTTCCCTGGCCGGGAAAGATGAATGCGCGGGTCATGGGGCGGGGAGATTGACCACCGCGCCCTAGCTGTCAAGCGCGGCGTGCGCTTTCAAGCCCGCTTGCAGCAGCCATTCGTCCTCGGGCGCGACCGAGCCGGCGAAGCGGCGCAAAGCTTCGGCGACCGCGTCGCTCGCCAGCCACGGTCGCGCCGGCAAGGGCTTTGCCGGAGGGTCCGGGGGCTGGCTCTCTCGGTGCACGAGAGATGCCAGCTGCAACGCACCGTCCGCGTTCAGCGACGGCAGCCATGCCTCCAGCAAGGCGGTGGCATCCAGGCCGAGCGTCACGCAGCCTTCGAGCCAGTCCAATGCATTGACGGCCTCGGGATGCTCGTTGCGGGCCTGCATCCACGCCGCGTCGAAGACCGCGAGGACCGCTTCGCGCTCCCTGTCGGGCCAAGCTCGCCACTGGCCGTATACGATCTTCTCCGCGACGACCCGGGGGGTCGTGCCCAACCAGATCGGCTCCAGGATCGCGAGCTCCAGGATGCGGGGAAGGAAGTGCTTGTAGTCGCCCACGCCGCCGACCGTCGTCATCGCATATCCGGCATAGGGGCCGAGCGCCTCGCCGCACAGCTCGCGCAGCGGTGCGGAGCCCAAGGTGCGAAGGATGGCGGCGCCGTCGCGCGTCGGCGCGGCTTCGAGCTTGTGCGGAAACCCATAGCGCGCAAAAGCCGGATAGGCCCTGTCGATCGCGTCGCCGAGCGCGTTGCCCGCGATCATCGTCACACCGGCGGCGCGAACTTGTCGAAGCGCTGGGCGCGGCGCGCGAAGCCCAGCGAACGGCCCAGCAACAGGATCGTCGCTGCGGTCATGACCAGGCCCAGGCCCAGCGCGACGAAGCCCAGCGAATAGCCGCCGCTCCAGGTCTTCAGCCCGCCCATGAGATAGGGTCCGGCGAAGCCGCCCAGATTGGCGAGCGAGTTGATGAGGGCGATGCCGCCCGCGGCCGCGGTGCCGCGCAGGAAGCTGGACGGCAGCGCCCAGAACACCGAGATCGCGGCCAGGGTCCCGGCCATGGCGACGCCGAGGGCCGCGACGCACCAGATCGTGCCTTGGAGGAACGCCGCCGCGAACAGCCCGCACGCGCCGATCACGGCCGCCACCGCGACATGGCGCACGCGCTCGCCGCTGCGGTCGCTCGACAGGCACCACAGGACCGAGACGACGCTGCTCGCGACATAGACGAGCCCGACCGCCACGCCGGTGTCGAAATTGGAGAAGCTCAAGCCCTTGACGATCTGCGGCAGCCAGAGCCCCAGCCCATAGGTCGACAGCACGATGCCGAAATCGGGGAGCGCCAACGCCCAGACGCGCGCATCGCCGATCATGGTCCAGAACGAGTGGTGGATATGCGACGGCTCGGCCGCGACGCCGGCCTCGATCGCCGCGCGGTCGCCTTCGCTCAGCCAGCTCGCGGTTTCGGGGCCGTCCGGCAGATAAAAGAGCACGGCGAAGGCCAGCAGCACCGACGGCGCGCCTTCGATCAGGAACAACCACTGCCAGCCGTGCAGCCCGCCCAAGCCGTCGAAGCCCAGCACCCATCCCGACAGCGGAGCGCCCACGATATTGGCGAGCGAGATCGAACACAGGAAGAAGCCCACCATGCGGGCGCGCAGCTCGGCCGGGAACCACAGGCTCAAATAGAAGACGATGCCGGGGAAGAACCCGGCCTCGGCGACGCCCAGAAGGAAGCGCATCGCCGACAGGCTCTGCACCCCTTGCGCAAAGGCCGTCGCCATCGAGACCAGGCCCCAGGTGAGCATGATGCGGAATATCCAGCGCCGCGCGCCGACCTTCTCCAGCACCACGTTCGACGGCACCTCGAACAGGAAATAGCCCAGGAAGAAGGTGCCGCCGACGATGCCGAAGGCGGTCGCGTCGATGCCGAGGTCGCGGTTCATCGTCAGCGCCGCGAAGCCGACGTTCACGCGGTCGAGGAAATTGGCGACATAGAGCAGCATCATGAACGGAATGATCCGCCACGCCGCCTTGGCGAAAACCGCGTCCCCCATGCCTGCTCCCCAACCTCCCGCCCCTCGTGTATAGCAAATCTTCGACGCATCGAGGCGGAGAAATGGACCGGATCGCGGTCATCGCGACGCATCACAAGAGCGGCACGGTCTGGCTCAACCACACCTTCCGCAAGATCGGCGAGGCGCTGTCGCTGCGCGTGGTCAATGTGGGCCGCGACGCCGTGCTCGGCGAAGAGGAGCTTGCGCCGCCGCTGATCCTGCTCGCGGCCAATTCCAAGCTCGACAAATATCCCAGGCTGATGGAAGACGGGCGCGTGCGCGCGCTGCACGTGGTGCGCGATCCGCGCGACGTGCTGATCTCGAGCATGCACTATCACGGGCATGCGCAGGAGAAGTGGCTCGCGCGGCCGAGCGACAGGTTCGGCGGACACAGCTATCGCGAAGCGCTGGCGGCGCTCACCACGCCGCGCGCGCGCTATCTCTTCGAGATGGAGCATTCCACCGCCGACGTCGTGGCGGCGATGCTCGCCTGGAGCGATCCCAAGAGCTTCGAGACGCGCTACGAAGAGCTGATGCGCGACACCGAGGGCGAGCTCTTCGCGCGGATCGCGCGGCACCTGGGCTTTACGCCGGACGAGGTCGAGACATGCCGCGGCGTCTTCTGGCAGCACGCACTGTTCGGCGGCAGCGCGCATCTCAAAGGCCAGCTCGCGCATGTGCGCTCCGGCGCGCCCGAGCAGTGGCGGACCGTATTCGATCGAACGCTCGGCGAGGCTTTCGCCGCGCGCTTGGGCGGCAGCTTGATACAACTGG
>Ga0213876_10000181_pt1 | contig 65301 bp, 53 predicted proteins | sample BarmaccomBMRX_R9_FD_160113 | JGI IMG/M metagenome (GOLD analysis project Ga0213876, IMG submission 160113) | Root-associated microbial communities from Barbacenia macrantha in rupestrian grasslands, the National Park of Serra do Cipo, Brazil - RX_R9 | ecosystem: Host-associated > Plants > Roots...
GTTGACCTGCCCGAACTGCCACGTCGCGCTTCAATGGAGCCACGTCCTCACGAACGTGGAAACCGGGTTGACCATCGCGTACGTATGGATGCGCGACTTGCTTCAATGGAGCCACGTCCTCACGAACGTGGAAACCGGGCCGCCCGCCGTCACAGTGAATCCTCAGCGCCCTGCTTCAATGGAGCCACGTCCTCACGAACGTGGAAACCACTCTCATCAGCCGAGACTGGTGACGTGGCAATCAGCTTCAATGGAGCCACGTCCTCACGAACGTGGAAACGCGGGTAGCCCTGCTGCGAGATGACGCGCCGCAGGTCATGGCTTCAATGGAGCCACGTCCTCACGAACGTGGAAACGTGCTGGTGCTCGACTACGCGGGCACGGGCCTGACGCTTCAATGGAGCCACGTCCTCACGAACGTGGAAACCGGAAGCGCCGGACAGGGAGCTGTCAGCCCCTGCTTGCTTCAATGGAGCCACGTCCTCACGAACGTGGAAACGCTCGAATTGTAAATAGCAGCGGACAGGTTACTTAGCAAGCGATGTGCGAGTGGTCGCATCTGTTGCCGGCTAGATTTCATCGGGCGCTTTCGATGCACGAGCTATCTTTCCTTAACAAAGGGGTTACCGAGTGCGAGTGGGGTGTGGGGTGGAAGACATCGGTGGAGCGCTCGCATGTGCTTCAGACTATGACGGCGACGCGCTCGTCGTCTCTGTCGAGCGCGCGCCCAAGCGTCTCGATGCTCTCTTGCACGTGCCCGTCGCGCGGGCCGAGGTTTATGAGTATGACCTGATCCTCGCGGTGGTTAATAATCTTCGTCAGGGCTTCGACCAGCAGAACGCGCTCGGCGGGTGAGAGGTCGCAGCGGAAGACGGAGTATTGTAGGGCGTCGCCGAATCCGCGCATCGTGCGGTGGACACGGCGGAGGCGCCTAGCGTCGGAGATGTCGTAGCTGACGATGTACCGGTTGCGCATCTCGACCTCATCTCGTGCAGAAGGCCGGGTAGTCGGAGATTTCTCCCGATAGGAAACGAGCCAGCAGCCGTGCCTGGACCTCGAAGACGCGGCGGTAGCTAATCTGATAGCCGAAGCGTGGGTGCGTCACCAGCGTGTCGAGCCTGCGCTCGAAGGCTTCGAGCACGCGGCGCCTCCCACCGTCTGTCAGAGCCACAGAGCCAGCGCGCTCGATGAAGTCAGACTGGCGCACCTCGCCGTTATTGACCAGCCCGATCACGACCGAGTCGGCGACGAGCGGGCGGAACTCTTCCATCAGGTCGAGTGCGAGAGCGGGACGCCCGTAGCGCGGCTGGTGGTAGAAGCCCTGGTACGGGTCGAATCCGACACCGATGAGTGCGACCAGCATCTCCTTCGCCAGCATCGAGTAGAGGAAAGAGAGCAGCGCGTTGACCGGGTCGCGCGGCGGGCGGCGGTTGCGTGTGCTGAAGTCGAACGCGGTGGGGCGAGCGCCTTCGCCGTTCTTGAACATCAGTGCGAAGTGAGAAAAGTAGTCCCGCGCCGCCGTCCCCTCGACGCCGAGCAGACTCTCCAGAGAGTTCTCCCGTTCGGCGCGCTTGCGCCAGAAAGCAAGACGGTAGAGTAGCCCGTCAGGGAGCCGGCGCGCGTTGCGTCGGAGCAGCGTGCGCGCGTTGCGTATCTTGCCGGAGACGAACGAGCGCGCGAGCCGCAGGCATACTGCCGGGTCGGCGGCGGCCGCGAACTGCCGGCGGCGCAGCTCTATGTTCTTGTGCGGCGGCGATGTGGTGACCGCCGTCAGCCAGCCGCCGTAAGAGAGGTGCAGGATGGGTATCTCGCGCGCGGCCAGTTCGCGCAGGGCCTGCGCGCTCAACTGGACGTTGCCGAAGAGGTTCAGTTGTGAAGTGTCGAGCAGCCGCGCCTCGTTGACCGCCTTGCCGCAGTCGCGTATCTCCAGCGTCTCGCCCTTAAGCCCGACGCTGAAGCCCTGCCCCTGCACGTAGACCGCCAACTGGTCATCCCGCGCAGGAATTAAACGTCTGGCCGCGACCGCGGCTCGTTCGCCCGACTCGACGTGCGCGGGCTGCCCTGTGGCGCCTGGCGGCTTGGCCGACGCGCGCAGGATATTCGTCTCGTCCGGCAGGCAGATACCGACCAGGGAGCAGCGCGGGCACTTCGGCGAATTAACGAGCGGCGGCGGGATCTCGCCCGACTGCGCCACACGCTTCGCCTCAGTCAGCAGCGCGAGCGTTCGGCCGACCAACTCTTCGTTGAATGGCACACGCACGCGCTCCTGCGCCTCCGCGAAGTAGAGCGCCCCCTCTTCGCACTCGTAGCCGTTCTCGCGCAGCAGCAGCCCCTGCAAACAGAGTTGCACGCGCTCCGGCTCCCAAGCCCCCTCGCGCACGTCCGGCGGCTTCCCGCGCTTGTAGTCCACAGGGATGACGCGCCCCTCATCGGTCTCGATCAGGTCGATCCGCGCCGTCGCGCCCAGGGCGTCCGAACCGACCAGTACCGAGCGCGAGTGCAAACGCACCTGCCCGCTCAAGTCTTCCGCCGCGGGCACGCGCCCCTCCTCGCGGTCTACGCGCCTGTGGACGAAACGCCCGTCGAGCGTGTCTACGCTATGCGCCCACTCCCGCTGCACGTACTCCAGGTAGAACAGACGCGGGCAGTACGTGAATTCGTTAAGCATCCGCGCCGGAAGTTGGTCAGGAACGTCCGGAGTCATGTTGGACATCGTTTCTCCTTTTGGTGCATCAGTGAGGGCACGTCTGAAGTGACGGGTGGGCAGAAAATTATTCGACGGGCACAAATAACCCCAGCCCAAAGTGGCATGCGAACCCGAGCGCAATCGGCCCCCGCTCTTCTTTCGGGAACTCTATCTCAAATCCTGCCAACCCGTACCCCGTCTCACCCTTAAAGCGCCGCGCCTGAAACTCCAACCAGCGTACGGGCGGGCGTTCACCCGGAACGTATTCATCGACGGACGTGACCGAGACCGGCTCAGGTAGCCCGCGCAAACGCAGCTCGCGCTTGAGTTGCTCCTCCGGCCTGTCGCGCGGCCGAGCGGGTTTCCCCGCCCCGCGACTTGCAAACCGCGGCAGCGAAAATGGCGTTACCGAACGCCAACGCCTCGCCTTGTGAAATAATGATACGTCCTTTACGAAGTTGTCCGGCGTGCCCAAGCCGGTTAAGACGAAATGCACTTCCGGCCCGTTGTTGTAACGTCTGAGCCACCGTAAATTGCCGAGCGCGGCAACATCTTCAGGCTCAAACCCTCGCGGGGCGTAGATGGTGACGTGATCCAGCCGTCCATCCTTACGCTCGTACTCACTCGTTGACATGTAATGCGCGTGCGTGTGGCCCTCAAGCGGCACGCCCTCTGCCGTCTTACCGGTGATAACCTCTGAATGCTCTTTGCTGACCTGCTTACGGATGTGTATGAGCTTACGGCGCACCTGCTCCACGAACGGCAGCGCGTCCTGCACGAGCGGCAGCACGGTCGAGTCAAGGGCGAACCGCGCGACCGTCGGCTTTACGGCAGGGGCAGCGGGTCGCGGCGGCGTGGCCTGGCGCGCGCGGAGCGCATCGGCCGGGCGCGTGTACGTGACCCAGCGCGACCCCTCCGGGTCTAGTTGCCTGCCCTTTCGCATCGTTGTCGTCTCGATCAGCAGACTGTCCAGCACTGCCTCGCCTTTCCCCTCCGGCAGTAACACACGCACCGGCTCAATCCCGGGAAGCGACTGTCCCTCCTCGAACGGCACGCTGTTCGGCGGCGGCATATCATCCCCTCCTGACAACTCCGCCTCGCACCACGACTCCGCACGTCCGAACGTGCCGAGGTCGCGCAACAGTGCCGCGAGGGCGTTCCTATCTTCGTTCCCGAGCTCAACTTCCGGCCACAGCCACCAGACCTCGTCCTGCGGGTCGAGCGCGGCGAACGTGTCGAAGAACTTGATGCCGCCGTTGGCCTGGTCATAGTGGCGTGTGTGCGAGGTGAGCGCGGGCGGCAGATGAAATGACGGCGGCGAGGCGAGCGCCGCAACGATGCGCCGCAGATGGTCTTGCGTCACCCCGGCCGGGCGCGCCCGGTAGAACGTCGCCGTCAGCGAACGAAGGAGGCGCCAGGGCGATGGCGGCCACTCCATCACGCCTTCGTTGACGTGGTGGCCCCAGGGGGTTGCGTGAAAACGCCCGGCGAGGAAGCGCAGCTTGACCGCGATCATGCCTCCGCCCCCGCTTCCGCCGGTGTCTCTGCGCCCTTGCCGTCCTTCGTAGGCTTGCCCTTCTTCCTAGCCGGTATCCGGCCGCTGATGCGCGTCACCGACGAAGCGCCGAAGCCGCACGCCGCGATCAGTCCCGGCAGTGCCGCCTCCGCGTCCGACAGCGACAGCCCTTCGAGCGCCAGACCGGCGGGCCGCGTGACGTTCATCGCCTCGGCCTCCAGGTCACACGCCGTCCGCAGGCGCAAGCCACTATGGAGAATCTTGAGCAGCTTGAAGAGAGCGAGCGCGACGAGCAGCCGATTCGCCTCCTCGCCGAGTCCGTAACCACGCATCGTCGCCAAATCTAGGTTGAAGTAGGCGACGATCCTTCGGGCGGTGAACTCCGTGCGGCTGAAGGGAACGTTGCCGTATCCTTCGGCCGCGTTTCCTGTGGGATCGACGCGGTCGAGCTTCACCCCGCCGGAGGTGACGGTGGAGACGCCCTCCGCCTCCACAAAGCTTGAGAGCAGCCTTTGTAGACGCAGTCGGCCCGCGACCTTCTCCAGAAAGACCCCATGCAGCACCGCGCCCGCATCGCGACTGAAGACTGCCCGCGCCAGCTTGCGTATATCGAGCACGCCGCTCTCGGCATCGCCCACCTCGGCTTTGATGGCCCCGCCCAGCCCCTCGTTGTTGATGATGTAAGGCGAGTTGAGCCGGTGCGCCTCTTGAACGGAGCTGGTCGTCATGCCACCGCCGAGGTCTACGACGACGTGCGGCAGGTTCGCCAGCGGCGCGGCTATCCTGTCCTCGGCCTCGTCCCAACAGACGGCCTCCATCCGGTTCGCCATCGACTGCGCTGATTCGACGAGGAGCATCGGCGTCCCGTCAGGGCGCTTGTAGGTCGCCGCGCCGAGGTCCGGGAAGCCGGTCGGTTGAAAGCGGTCTCCCTGCACGGGCTTCAGCTCGGCCTCGATTAGCAGGCGCGGCTGGCCGGCGAGCGCCTCGAAGATTGGTGTGAGTTTATCTGCCATCTTTTTTCTCCAGATTCAGTTTCAAGAACAGACTCGGCCTGGGCAACGCGGTCAGTCATTCAGCACTAGCGGGCGGACGCAAGACCATGTTTGCTAGTTCCCTTACGTCTCCCTCGCTGATAGGTATCAATAGCGCCGCGGCGAGCCGGACGCCTTCGTCGTTCGGGTAGAGGAACTCGCTCGTGAAAGGTGTCAGCCCGGACGAGCGCAGCCGGCGGGTGGCGACCTTCAGAGCCTCAGGCACATGCCCGGCGCGTAGCAGGGGCACAATTGAGGGTTCATGCTTAATCAGCACTGGCTTGCCTCCCGGTTCGCGCACCAACTCACCGCGCGGCAGAAAGAGTAGCTTTAGCAGCGCGTAAGCGCGCGGCAATTCGGGTGGAGGTGCGGCGCCAGCTCCCGCAGTGCGTGGAGCGGCGTTGTGCCAGTCAATCAGCGCCAAGCCGCGCAGCAAAGCCTCCGTCCGCTCGTCGTCGAACCCACCCCTCGGGGAGGTGCTGTTCAGGAAACGCCCGACGGCATGTAGCGACGCGACCCGCCGACCGTCCATTACGGGGTGCGACAGTCCAGCCCTTCTCGCGTCTACTGAGCGGCGGTGCAACACCGCCGCCACGTTCTCAGCGGGCGTGCCCGCGCCCCACACCGCGCCCGCGTCGTCCGACGTCCAATTGACGGCAGGCCCACTGACTTCGACCGGCTCAAGACTCGTGCGGAAGGCCCAGCGCCCCCTCTCCCCGCCGATCGAGGCGAGCGCGGCGGCGACCTCAAACTCCGGTGTCACGTCGTCGCACTCACGCTCCCAATCCGCCGAAAGGCCGGAGAGCGGTTGCAACCTGTACTCCTCACGGAAGCGCAGGGCGCGTGCGAGTTCCGCCTCTGCTTCGCCGAGCGCGAGCAGCGTTGCGCGTAGGTGCTCGGCTTCGCCGCTCGCGCACAGGTCGAAGATTGCTTCCTCAATTTGCTCTCGAACTCGGATGAGGCGCGGCGGCGTGCGTTTCGTGTCGCTCGTCGCGCGGCTTAGGCGGTCGAGCCAATGGTCGAGTTCATGAATCAAGGCGGCGCGTGTTCGCTCGCCTTTCGGTATATCGAAGCGCCCGAGCGGGGCGGCGAGGTTGGCCTGGCCGTTGCGCTCGATAAAGCCGTAACGTTGAAAGGCATCTATGCCGCGGTCGATACCCAATTCAGCCACGGCGCGCGCGAAGTCGAATCCCGTGCGGACGGCACGGTCGCGCCTACGGCTGAATTGAACGCGCCCTTCGCGGAAGACGTGTGATACCTCGGCATAGCCGGTGAAGCGCGACCAAAGCGGCAGCCAGATTTCCGCGCGCATCTTCTCGCCCGGCGAGGCCGTGCCGTACCCTACGGTCGAGTTGCGCGCCGTGAATGGGAACGAAGCCTTCGACCTCGCCCCGGCCGCCAGTTGCCGGACGGTGGCACTCGCGAACACAAGCGTCCCTTCGATGGCGAGAATGAAGTCCCAGGGGTTGACGTACGAGTCGCCGGCCAAGCCCTGCGTCGCGTTCGCCCCGCCCGCGCCCGCCGGGTAGAACTGGCCGACCGCAGCCCGCTCCAACCGCGCCACGCCGTCTTGGAAGAGGGCGGCGCGTAGCTGGTTGCGGCTCTGCGCCATCTGTCCGTCGCGCTGCTGTTCCAGCTTCTTCCTCAGCTTGTCCTGCTTCGCGGGGTCGAGCCGGCCATCTTCACGCAGCGGCGCAAAGGTCTGAAGCTCGATTGCCTCCGGCAGCACCGACAGCAGACGCGCGATGAAATTGATCGTGAAATCAAGCCGCCCGTCATTTCCGCCGGAGCCGAGCAGCGGTGGATAATCGGCCTTCTCCTCGCCCAGCACGAACGCCGCATCCAGCCAAGCCAGCGCGCTGTCGGGGAATTCACATCTGGCGCGCCTCAACAGGGCAGCCTTCTCCTCGTCTTTCGGCTGCTCCTTCCGGCCAGCGACGACGCGACGCGCGGCCGCAATCGTCGTCCGGTAGTCGTCGAGGCGGGCAGCCTCCGCCCTCTCCAAGACTTCAATCAGAGCGCGCTGGTTCTTGTCCTGCGGGTAGAAACCACTGCCGCCGTTCCAGGGCGCGACGACCGGCGTCGGACAGTAACGTGTCAGGAAGAAGTCGAGCAGCTCATCCTCCGTCTTGCCTGTATCGAGGACGAACGCGTCGCCGCTCCATGCGCCGCGCGCTTCGGGGTCTAGTTGTTCGGCGACGAGGCGTAGCACGCCGAGGGCTTTGAGGTAGTGAATCAGCGGCTCGGGCGCGCAGCCGCGCAACGTGATTCGATTAGTCATCACTGGCCCTCCACACGCAGGTAGTCTTGCGGGTCGGCGCTCGCGCGCACGTCGGCGGCGCGGATTAGACTTTCGAGGAAGGCGAGGCGGAAGACGCCCAGCCGGTCGCGCAGCGCAATCATGCGTTCGAGCCAAGAGCGCGCCCCGTCTTCGCCTGCGCCCAGCAGCATCGGGTCAAGGTTCAGTTCGACCTCTTCTTTAGCTACGCCTTCGCCCAACTCGACGGCCGGCAGCGTCTCGCCGTCCCAGATGCCGCGCGCGAACCTCCGCCCCGGCTCGTCCGGGTTCTTCTCGCCGGGCAGGGCGCGGATGCTCAACCGGACTTTGCCGTGATGACACGCCGCGAGATAGACCGCGAGGTCGCTGGCGCTGACGTGCAACAGCGCGAGCGCGCTCGCCAGCTCGTGCCGGAAGTAGGGGCGTTCGTGCCTGTCATCTCCGGTTGACTTCGCCAGCACGATGGTCGGCTCGATATCGTCAAGGCCCTTGTGGAGCGTCTGCTGGAAAATTCGGTGACACTTGCCCCAGTCGTGATGCTGCGTGGCGAAGAGTAGCTCACTGCGCCAGTCGTCAAGCTCAAGGTCACTGAGTGCGTTAACAATCACCTCGGCCGCGTCCCTTGCCTCTTTGGAATGTGCGGCTAGAGTTTGCACGTATCTCTTGCGATCCAAAGTGGGTGGGTCGAAGGTGAGCGGGTCGTCGGCGTACGCTTCATTCTTCTCCGCCCCCGCCTGCGAGACATCTTCAACCGGGGCTTTACTGGCTGAGTCCCACCCGCGCCTTTCGTCATAGCCACCTGCGCGTGTATCAAGCAGCAATGTCATGCCCGGCCTCAGCTCGCTCACGTTCACTTTCTGCCAATCGCGGTCGAGTGTGTTCCAAGACCAAGCTTGCCGGGGACGCCCGGCCACATCCTTGCCACTGAGAAACTGCCTGAGTTCGTCCCCGATGGGGACGGCGCAGAGTTCGTCGTGCGACAGCTTCGGCGCGTTGTGCTGCGGCTTCTCGCCTTTCAGGCCGCGCCAAGCGACCGATACGTCACGTTCATCGCCGCCTCGCACGAAGCGCGAGATGTCGAGGTCGTAGCCGGACAGGTCAGGTGTGGTGTCGAACAGGTCAACCAGATCGCGGCGGCGTATAACTTGCGCCGGGGCGTACGAGTCGCTGTGTCGCGGCAAATCCGCGGGCGCGGCCGAACTCATCGTCGCGAGCAGTTCGAGCGCGGCATCCACGTCAGCCCACCCGTAAGGCTTGGAAACCTTCTCAAGCTCTTTCTCGTCCAGCCGATCCTTCTCTGCCAGCGCTGCATCCTTCTCCGTAAGCGGGCGGTCAACCCAGAAGATTTGCGCCTCCGCGAACTCGCCGGCGCGGTTGCAGCGCCCGAAACGCTGCACGAGGCTCGCGTAGGGCGCGGCATCCGTGACGAGCAGCTTTGACGAGATGTCCACCCCGGCTTCGACGACCTGCGTGGCGACGATGATCCTGCCGTTGCCGGCCGCCTCCGGCTTTTCGTTGAGCAGCGCAACCCGTTGCTTGCGCTCGCGCGGGCGGAACCGCGAGTGAATCAGAAGCAGCTCCGGCGCGTGCGCGTCTGGCGTCGGGGCCGGCACATTCTTCTTCGCCTTCTGAGGCGATAGACCGTAGCAGTCTTCGAGCGCGGCGAAGATTTCGCGCGCGCGCGCTACACGGTTGACGATGACGAAAGTTTGCGTGCCCAGCTCATGCCGCTCTTTGACGAAAGCCGCCAATCCACGCGGGGTGCGACATCCCACCGGGGCCGGCGCGAGGCGTTTCACGGCGGTGAGCCGGGCCGACAACGCGGGCGCGGTGCGGTCACTTTCCCCTAGTTCAAGTGATTTCAAGCCCCTTACCCGCGAGTCGAAGTCGATTGTCCGCAGCCATTCGCGGTCGAGTGTCGCCGACATCCAGAGTGAATGACACCTCCCGAATGTCTCGAAGATTTCGCGGAATGCGGCGAGTTGTGTCGTTGTCGCGAGCCCGTCGCCCATCAACTGAATCTCGTCGAAAACCCAAAGGCAGTCGTTATTCAGCAGGCCGAAGTGCACCGGCCAACGGAAGCGACTCATCGCGTAGCCGCGGTTGAGCGCGCGCGAAAGCAGCATGTCCTGCGTGCCTATCAGGATGCACTCGCGTTCAGGCTGCATGTCCCACCCGTCGCTTAAGTCACCGCCCATCAGCGTATGAACGGTGAAGCGCTCTTCCAAGCCGAGGGCTTCTATCGCCTGCTCCGCGACCCCGCGCGTCTGTTCGACCAGGGTTCGCATCGGGAGGCAGTAGACCAACCGCCGCCCGACACCCGACGGGTTATGAAGCCTGCGCCACAGCCAAGCGCCGATGATGGCCCCCGTCTTCCCCGCGCCCGTGGGGACTTCGAGGAGCGATGGCAACGGCTCGGCGGGCTCGGCAAGATGACGTTGATAAGAGAACGGCTCGTAATTCTTATCAAACGGATTGCTCGCAAAGGCCCTGCGAAAAAACTCGGCGTAGTCACGCGTTAGTTCACTCATCGTCAGTCTCGTCTATAGTTTCGTCATAAAGAGAGGCGGCGCGCCTCAGGTGCTCACGCATCAACTCGCGGAGCGCCGGGGGACGCAAAGCGCGTGCTTGTTCGCCGTATTGAAGGAGCCAGCGGGCAACCTGTTTGAGGGCCGCTTCGGTCGTCTCGAAGGTGACGCGAAGACGACCGTCGTTCATCTCCCGGCGGCGCTGCGTTGGGTGGAACACGCGCTCGCGGGCGTAGCGCGCCTGGTTTCGGTCGAACTCCACCTTGACCAGAACGTCACTGCCTCCGCGGAACATGCCGAAGCCGCGGCGAAGGTACTCTTCGGCGTCAAAGCCCTCCGGCTGAGTGAAAGCGCGGCGCGTGTTTGTAATGTCAGTGATGCGACCGGCGTGGAAGTCGCGGACTTCGCCGGTCTCGTGATCGTAACCGACGGCGTACCATTCACCCAGATGGTTATGCAGAAGGAGCACGTCAACGTCCCGCTCGGTGTGCGCGGCGCGGTGCTGTGAGTAGTAATGGACGTGAAGCGTCTGGCGGTGTGTGGCGGCCGAAGCGAGTTGATGAAGGACGGCAGGCGAGGCGTCGAGGACGGGCTCGGGGGCGAAGGTAATGGCGTCTTCGAGTGCTCCAATGTCTATCACCACTTCGGCGGGCAGGAGCGCCGACAGACGGCGCAGGGCGCTACGCGCGAGTCGCACTTCTGAAGTCGCGCCCAAACGCCGCAGGACTCGCTCGGCGGCGAAGAAGTTAATCAACTCACCCTCCGTGAGGGCAACGGCCGGGAGCCGCCACGTCGGGTCTGTGAAATAGAACCCTTTCCTTTGCTGGTCGAACTCAAGGGGCGCGTCGAAGTCGTTGACCAGTGCGGCGATGATGCGCTGAACTGTGCGCGGGTGGCGTTCCACCACTCGGCCCAAGTCGGTTTTCGTCGGGTAGCGCCCACGTTGAATCTCCGCGCAGACGCGGCTCAACTGTTCGTAGGCGTAGAGGTGAACGCGCCGCGGTGGAGACTTGTGAGATCCCGTCTTGGCCATGGGGTAAGAGTAAGTCCGTCTAGGAGACATGCATCGTCTCGGGAGACAAACGGCGAATGATATTTCAACCTGATTGGCTGAGGAATCACTAAAGCCGGTGAAGAAGATTCAAGCGAGGTCGCTGCGCTTACAGTCTTACCAAGATTTGACTTCAAGCTTAAGTATTTTAAGAACCGTAAGGAGAAGTAGAATGAAGCTTGCCACTCGCAAAACGTATATCTCGATGTCGCTGAGGCTGAGTTTACGGTTCTCTTTGGGCATAGCTCCCCTTCAGTCAACGCATGAAGAAATAAGTTAAAAAGGGATGATTCAAACCTACACGCCTTTGACTGAAAGAAGATGTGGCCGCGTGGAAATTGCTCAGGTTAATCCCAAGCCGCCGTCCATGTTCCTGCTTCAAGTGGGCCACGCGACCACGTGCGAGAACTTACGCTAGAAGGTCAAATCTGTCAACCCCCTTGAACCCCCGTCCATGTTCCTGAACTCAACGCGTAGAGAAATAGCATACGCCCCTCAGAGGAGTCAATTCTTTTTTTTCTGAGCGGGACAAGGCTCATCCTCTTCCTGCGTCCTGATATACAGGAAAGGCGACGGGATGAGCGCCTAAAAACCTTTCCACTGGACGTTCAGTAGGATTTCGCCGTCCTCGGCGGAATTCCATGGAATCTGGGCGCTGCCATCGCAACAGTAATGGCGGAACTCTTTAAGCATCATCGACTCTAGGAGCACGCAGCGGTCTGTCGGCACCACGTCGAGGACTGTGTCGGAGCAGAAGACGATGAGTTTGCGCTCGGCGCGCGTGGCGGCGACGTTGAAGCGGTTGCGACTCAGGAGGGACTCGGACTCGGCCTCAACATACTCTTCGTCCGCGACGCCGTAGGAGACGAGAATGACCTGGCGCTCCTTGCCCTGAAGCTTCTCGACCGTGTCTACGAGTGGGAGCGGCTTGGCCGCGGTGTCGAAACCGCGCTCGCGGAGCGCCTGTCGGATCGCGCTGTTCTGCGCGCGGTGCGGCGACAGCACGGCTAGAGCGCAGCGGGCAAACTCTCTCGGCGTGAATGCTTCCTCTGTTTTCTCGTCAATCAGGACGCGGCGAGCTTCTTCGCCAGCGCGGCGACGAGTTCCGCCTCAACGGGGTTGCGCGCGGTGAAGCTGCGCGGAGCGGCGTAACGACAGAGCACTACGGGGCGCTCGGGGTGGAGTAGGAGATCGAGGATGTCGTCGGAGTCGAACTCTACCGGCTCCGTAGTGGCGATGCGTATTTGCGGTTTGGTGGACGGAAGCGCCCTTCGTAGAGTACGTCGCGCGGGTAGGCCGTCAGCGGCTCGTTCATGCGGAAGTTCTCTTCGAGCTGGAAGAGCATGCGCCTCTTGACGGCCGGGTCTCCAGCCTCGGCCTCACCTATGCGGTGGCGCACGAAGGCGAAGACCGAGTTGAGCATGTGCCCGTGCTCTTCGGGGTAACTGCCGTGGATGATCGGCGGGAGTTGCCGGTCGTCGCCCGCGAGGACGATGTTCGAGTTCGCTTTGCTCGCGCTGAAGGCGACGAGCGCGTCGGGCAGCTTCATCTGCGAAGCCTCGTCCACAAGCACCACGTCGAACCACTGCTGGATGAAGCCGCCCGCCTCCTTCATCCCCTTGTAGACGCTCCAGACCGTTCCGCCCACGACAACGCACGGTGACTCCGTTTGCAGGAGCGACGCCAAGCCGTCGTTTCCAACACGCTCGACGGAAGCCGGCAACTCCGCGTCCGCCGCGTTGCCGCTTCCTTGCAGCTTGTACACGTTCAAGCTCTCCGCCCCTAAGCTGTACTCCCCGGCCAACTCGGCGGCCTTTCTAAGAACGTTGGCGATGGCGTGGTGTGTCGAAGCGGTGACGAGTATGCGGAGAGGTCGCTTCGCTTCGCACGCGGCGAGGGCGTAGCCGACGAGGATGTGCGCGACCGTGTGCGTCTTGCCCGTGCCGGGCGGCCCCCAGACGCGCGTGAGCGGCTCGCGGAAGACGCCGCGCCAGGCGGCCCACTGCCCCTCGTTGAGCAGCCCGTCCGGGTCATGGCCGCTCGCCTCGATGAGTTCACGGAGCCGGCGTTCCGCCGCGCCGGACTCGGTGACCGGAGGCTGCCAGTCTTCGACCACCCCGCCCTTCAGCAACTCGTGGAGGTGCCCCGCGGCCTCCGCGTTCTCGTGGAGCCCGCGGAGCACGCGCATGACGCGGCCGGAATTGTAATCGACGTAGAGTTGATCGAGCACGCACGGCTGCGTGAGGTCGAGCTTCTCCTTGAACTTTTCAGGGTTGTCAGGCAGGAGGCGCAGGCACGGCGGGTCGCCGCGCAGGTCGTACTCGACAAGCGTTACTTTCAAATCCCCGGCGCGGAAGCTCCTATCGAAGAGCCTGCCGTCGATGTCGCCGAGCAGGATTTCCGGCTGCCGCTCCGGCGTGACGACGAGGTTGTACTCGCCCGCGTCGAACTTCACGTCGCGCGACGCTGCGTCGAAGGTGAACCACATCGAGCCGTCCGGCTGCTCGCTGCCCTCGACGAAACGGAGGCCGCTCACGCAGACGAACTTGCCGACGCGGTCTTCCACCGGGAGCGTGTGGACGTGCTTGACTTCGAGCTCTTCGAAGGAGGGTTCGAGCAGCGAGAATGTCCTGAGTGCTTCGAGCAGGCGGAAGTTGATCGGGTCGAGCTCGCCGTAGAGCAGGAACGGCTCCTTTCTCAATAGGAGCGCGTCGCCGAACTCCTGCTTCAGCCGCCGTATGACCGAGTCGGTGGCGTGCAGCTTGTTCCTCACCGTCTCCTCGATTCGCTCGTAGACCTCTTCAGCCGTCAGTTGCCTCTCCGGGTTCCTCGGGTCGGGGTTGTAGCCCTTGCCGCTCCAGGCGTCGTGGATTCTCTCGAACGCGACCTGATTCGTGAACTCGCAGCCAAAGCCGTAACGCGGGCGGAATGTGTAGCCCTTCTCCTCGCCCTCTGCGCCCGTCGGCTGGTACGCCTTCGAGACGGTCGCGAGGTCGTACGTGCACGGTGCCGGGGGCGCCACTATCGAACGCAGGACTTGCGTGACGACCGTACCCGGCACGCTGCGAAATGTCTCCGCGTCCTGAAGTATGGAAGAGGGCGGGAAGAGGCGGACAAGATGCGAGACCTGCTCGACCATCTCGGCTGGCTCTTCGTCTAAGACGTGTCGCTCGATGACACTCCGCAGCACGTGAAGGTCTATGGGGTCGTAGACGTGGAAGTGCAGACGACGCTGCTGCTTCCTGAGTTCCCAGGCCGCCTCGCGCTGCGCCTGCTTGAGCCCCGCCTTCGACTGCTTCACATGCTCCTGAAGCGCGGTGCGCTCGGCGAGCAGAGATTCGTAGGCGGGATTCGTTTTCGTGAGCCTCGGACATCTCGCCTTGAAGTCGTTTAGCGCGGCCTCCGCGCCGTCGCACTCTGCCGTCGCGGCCGCGACGGCAGGGTAATCGTCTACGGGTTGCGCGGCGACCTCGCGATTCTCCGCGTCCACGCGCCGCAGCAGCTCGTTCAAGGCGCGGAGGAAGTCGAGGAGGATTTGCGCCTCGCCGCTCTTCTCGCGCGCGACGAACACCTGCTCAGTCCCGAGAGGCTTACCGCTCTCCTGGTCCCAGCCCTCATAAACTTTAAGGCCGAGCGCGAAGCACGTCTGCGTGACGGCGTCGTGCTCGGCGCACAGTACGACCCGCACGTCCTCGTAGCGCGGCATCAGCAGCGTCGTCGCGCCCAAGCTCCGCGGCAAGCCGTCTTCGAGCGCCTGCGCCGCCGAGACGTAGCGTGGTAGGTTGACGAAGAGGTCGTGGCTTGATGCCTGAAGCCGCCCGACTCGCTCCTCGTCCGCGAGCGCGGCGAGCTCGCGGTGTGTCCTGACGCCTTCGGCGCGCAGCCTCCGCTTCGACTCCGAGCTGATGTAGGCGACGCGCGAGAGGTCGTAGTGCGCGTCGGCCGAAGGCGTGTCGAAGAGCGATGGCGCGCGATTGCGTAGGAAGTCGTCCACGGCTAGGCGGTAAGGGCGCAACTCGAACGGCGGCGTGCCTTCGCGCGAGCAGATGACCGCGAAGTCTAGGTCGACTTCGACGGAAGCCAGTCCGGCCTCTCTGACAACATGGTCGAGCAGGAAGGAGTAGTAGGCGACCTGTATGTAATGGTCGTGCCGAGCCTTCTGGCTCGCCTTGAAGTCCCAGATGCGCAGACGCGCCTTGCCGCCTTCGGCCGCGGGCGGAAGGACTCCGATCAGGTCGGGCCGCGCCGGCCCGACCTTCACGCGCCGCGGGTCGAGGCCAAACTGCCCCAGCAGCCGCGCCTCCGGCTCCGGAAGTCCCCACACAAGAGGAACGGCCGCCGTGGGTGGCGGCCGTAAAGCGTTGAAAATGTTGGTAGCGGGGGGGAGACTTGAACTCCCGACCTTGGGGTTATGAAACTCAATCCCCGCTCGGAACCAAGTAACTGATTTTGCTACGACTTGCAGCCGCGGGCAAAATCGAGCCATTTTCTACCTCTTACTACCTCTTACCCCGCGCTGCCCTGAGTTTCTCTAAATTCCTGCCACAGTCCTGCCACAGCCACCTCATCACAGGCTAAGTTTTTATAATGCGAATATACCGTGGTCTAACGACGAGTTAAGAATTGTTTCGCAGTTTTATTATTCGGATCGATCAGTAATGCCTTTAAAAGTTCCTCTCTTTCTTCTTCGTGCTTTCCCTGATAATGTAAGCTACCTGCAAGGTCAACGTGATAGCCAGAATTATTGGAATCCAATGCGATTGCCTTTCGATACTCCCCCTCTGCGTCTCCATACTTACCTTGATGGATTAAGGCTAGCCCGAGCTTGTTGTGGTAATCTGCGTTACTAGGATCCAGTTCAACTGCCTCCCGATACTCAACCTCCGCACTTTCATAATTACCCTGCCGGATTAGTGCGACCCCGAAGCTATCGTGGCGTTTGGCATTCTTAGGATCCAACTCTATCGCCTTTAGATACTCACCTCCCGCCTCTCCATATTTTTCCTGCTCGTTTAAGACAAATCCGAGGTGAATGTGGTAATCGGCGTTATTAGAATCCAAACTAACTGCTTTTCGTTGCTCGACCTCCGCGTCTCCATACTTGCCCTGCCGTAATAAGACAAGTCCGAGGTTGTCGTGATACATGGCAACGCTGGGATCCAAGCCTATAGCCTTTCGATGTTCAGCTTCTGCCTCTGCATGCTTATCCTGCTGCAATAAGGTAACGCCGAGCTTATTGTGGTAATCAGCATTAATAGGATCCAGTTCTACTGCCTTTCGATACTCGATCTCCGCGTCTCCATACTTGCCCTGCCGTAATAAGACAAGTCCGAGGTTGTCGTGATGCTTAGTAGTATCTGGCTCGATTTCGACAGCCTTTCGATACTCCGCCTCAGCTTCGGCGTATTTCTTCTGCCCGTTTAAAGTGTCACCCTTACTATCGTGATAAGATGCTCGAATTCCGCGCGTGATAAAAATAGATACCACCACGAGAAAAAATAGAGCGACCGTTGCTGCCAGAAGTTTTAAGTCCCTGAACAATTTTTCCTTCAGGGTCAGGCTGGCTGTTCGCATGCCATGTTGGCCTTCTGCTGGCGCTTGGTCTTGGACTGGTTGTGATTGCCCTCCGGCCTCCTCTCTTCCCTCTCTCTCCTGTGCACCTTTCTTCCCGTGCTGCTCCTCTTCTTCTGCCAGTAGGGCGTCCACGTCGGCTATCAGTTCACCTGTATCTTTATAGCCCCTATCAATAGCCCGCGCCCGCCGGAACATCTTGAGAGCTTCACCCCACCGCTTCCCTTCCAGATGCTCTCGCCCCGCCTCATACAGTTCCGCCAATTCCTTCTGCCGAATCGACACACTGAGCCCGGCCTGCGCCCCGGCGTGCAACGGGGTAATATTCAGCACAGCTTGGAACAGTTCAACGGCCGAGGCCCAATCCACTCGCTCCGCTGCCTCTGTCGCCCTACGGTAGAGCTGTTCAGCCTCCGCCTTATCCAGCTCGGCACGCGCAAAAGCTATTAGCCCTTCGACATCCTTATAATCGGCGCTCGCCTCACGCAGGCGCCCCAGCTTGAACAGAGCGTCGCTCCAGCGTTTCTCCCGAACGGCCCTACTCCCCTCCTCATATAGGGAGGCTACATATTCCTGCCGCCTAACATGGTCGAGATCCGTTAGAGACTGTGAGTGCGTCGGGTCGAGCTGCAACACTGCTTCCAACGTCTCCGCGGCTGAAGTCCAATCCTCTTTCGCCATCGCCTCCTGCGCGGCTTGGTATAGCCTCCTTACCTGCGTCCCCTTATCCAAGCCCCACACGGCAAGGAGTCGCTCCAGCGCCCGCCCGCCTCCGCCGCGGAAGTCGATGTACTGGATCGGCAGGAGCCCGAGGTGCAGGTCCTCCGGCTCACAGGTCTCCAGCATCACCGGCACGACCTTATCCTTCCGCCTCATGACGGCCCAGTGAACCTCGCGCCTGACCCACTCGGATTCGACCGCCCGCGGCGAGAGGGCGACGAGGAACCAGTCGCACGCCGTGAGCCCCTTATGGATCTGTCGCTCCCACTCGGAGGCCGTCTGGATGTCGTCAGTCGAGTACCAGGTATCAACGCCGTGCACTCGGAGTGGCGTGATGATCTCGCGCTCCACGACCTCTCGGTCCAGAGAGGAGTGGCTTATGAATACGCACGGCATAGGGAGGTGATGTCACATATAAGCTGAGGGTTAACCGGCTTTGTTATAAGCAGGCCCTGTCGGGTCCTTACAGCGTACTAGATTCTGAGGTGAACGCCCCACACTCAACCTGCCTCTCGGCGTAGAAGTTTTATGAATTTCATCATCAACGAGGCTAGACCAGGGGATAAGGCGCAAGATATTACAGGGAGGATAGCGATACGTCACGAATCCAAATAATTCGAATCTATAATTCTCTTGAATCGCTCATCTGTCTGCAAATCAAGCCAAGCAACATCCCTACCGGCAAACTCTAAAATGTTTTTATCGGAATGGACCGCCTCTTGTAGCTTATTCAGTGCCTCTTCATAGTTGCCCAATAGTGCTTCCAATCCGCCTAATCCATACAAAGCCAAGGGGCGGGCGCTAGATTCAAGAAGGCTTTCCAAAACTTCGCGGGCTCTTACCAAATATGGTTCTGCCGAGGCATTTCCTTCCAGACGCGCGACAGCTACAGCCAAATTATAGAGGAGAGCAAAGCTGTCGGGCTCTTTCCTTAGTGCTCTTCTATATGTTTCGACCGCTTCTGCATAACGCCCTAGATAAGTTAGGACCAGCCCACGTTCACTAAGTATTCCAGAGGCATCCTCACCACTTGACTTTATTACTTCATCTAGGCTTGCAAGTGCCTCCTCATATATCCCTTGCTGATTGTATACAGCGGTCTTGAGATGGGAAATCTTGGGATCGTTAGGGTAAACCTGACTAGCATTATCGAGGATAAATAATGCATCTTCGTATCGCTTCAAGGCGCACCGGGCCATAACAAGATACGGCACTGCCGTATAGATAACAGGGAAAATATGTGTGAGCATGTTTATAGAAGACATCAATGCCTCACGTTCATTGACTAGCGACTCAAGCCTTTCAGAAATTACCCCCCTTTCCTCCTCATCCTGAACTGCGTTCATAAAAGGTGCCGACTTCATAATGATGTTTAATGCTCCATGAATCATGGTAGGCGACGCGACAGAGATAAAATTACTCGCTTCTTGTATGAAGTCTGATAGTGAGACTTCACCTCTCACGGAGCTTTGAATTAATTGCTTCGCGCGAGATGTTCTTTCACTCAATTCTTGTGTTGCCCTGATACTAGCGTGAATTTCCTTTGAAAAATCCTGAGCGCCCACTAGCCGTTTTAGCAAAGATCCACCTGAGAACATGAGTTCTATCGCTAAAGCAATTATAGAAACTATTTGAGGACTCAGAATCGAAGCCTGATTTAGCGTTTCAATGGCTTCTCGCTTTTGGCCGTTATAATAATAAATACAGGCAAGCAGAACCGGAGGCTTTTTTGACTCTGGATCTAATTGCCTGGCGCGAAGTAAATCGTCTTTCGATTGATCAAAATGCCCCCTGGTAAAGTTACAGAGCCCGCGGGCTAGCCAGCAATAGAAGTCGCTAGGCATCACCACCAGCGCACGATCAAAATCTTCAATTGCATCCTCGAAGTTCCCCAAAATTAAGGAAACATCCCCCCTCCTATAATAGAGTTCGCCTCTTAATGTGTCTTCTATCCTGTCTGAGCCGATTAATGATGTGTAAGTCTCAAAGGCTTTGTTAGGGTCGAACTCGGAATGGGTCTTGATTGACTGTACCAAGCGGGCGCCCCACTCTAGTAATTCTGAAGCTTCAGAGTCTTGGCCTGCGCCAAGAACTGTTTCAGCCCACTCAGATGCGAACTCCTTGCTAACGCTATATGCTTTAATAAATCCGTTGAGAGCTGTACTTAATTCTTTTTCAGGGCTACGACAAAGTGAGTGGTAAAGGTCTTCAAGAGCGTATTGCCTCCACTTTAGATTAAGGTGCGCCTTGTCTTCCGCAATAGCCAGATCATTCTTAAGTTGATTGTAATAACCGGCCAGCCGGCCATGAATGTCAAACCACCCTTGTGGTGATTCCGAGCGTTTGTGTCTCAACATTTGAGAACGTACAACATCGTGATATATCCAACCGTTATAACGCTCTTGTACGAAAGGCATCTCTTTTAGCCAACTGAAGTTTGACTCTGAGGTGTCACTACCGCCTATTATTTGAAGTACGTCTCTGTTTAGCTTCCGAGGTATTGCGGCATCTAAAGCAAGCTGTCTCTGCTGATCAGTATCCACCCATTTCAGAAATCTAATAATCGCTAGGCCCGTCGGATTCCCTACTTGGCCCGGGTCTTTTGGGCTTTCAGCAGCCAGGGTCGCCACAAGTAATGGAAGCCTTCCTGAAATGGCGAGAATCGTTTCAACTACTTTCTCATCCACGATTCCTTGCCGGCTGATATAATCACGGGCCTCCGCTTCCGTGAAAGGTTCTAAGGCAATACGGTGGATTAGCCCTTCGTAAGCAGCCCATTTATTTCTATCTAACTCATGCTGTCCTGCAATAACGAAAATAACATCCACCGGCAAATCCCCGTACCGACCCATCATCAAATCGTTTAGCCAAGGGCTTAATAGTGCGTCTGTCCGCTCATAAGTGTCGAAGAACAGCACAATGAGCGACTCCTCGGACATATCCCTGAAGGCTTCAATAACTAAAGGGGTGAGAACAGCAACTGGGTCTCGCAACAGAAGCACTTCCTCCTTATCCTTTAATTTACGAGCTACATACATTCCCCATTCACTGAGCTGCGTGGCCAGTGAATCTTCATCTATAAGTTCGGCAATCACACTGCCGAGTGGGGCTGAGCGGACAAAGCTGAACCCGGTCTTTACCACGGCACGTCCGGCGATTGCCGAGAGCCCTTTTGGCATATCGGGCTCAGCCTCTAATTCCTGCCGGCGTTGCCTATAAACTTTATATCTATCTTTAAATTTCTTGAGCGTATGACCTCGCTGCTCAAACTCTCTGGCGACGTGCTCCAACACTGATGGTATGTCTTTGTGCGACTCATCGACCAATGCAGTGATAGCCTTAGTGTTGTCAGCTAATCGCCGGAAGCGTTCTATAAGGCTAGTCTTGCCAACCCCTGCTTGGCCATAGATATTAAAAATAGATTGGCGGCGCTCATCGTCTACTGATAACACCAGATTCTTTTCAAAAAAGGTCAAGTAATCCTGACGGCCAACGAAAAGTTTCTGCCGCTTTCTTTTAAGTAAATCCTGGAAAGTAGTGGGTTGATCGCTTGTCATTATCGTGTTCTCCCTTCCGGATAGACTTGATCCTTGAGGCCCAGCATAAGAGGAGAGTTTCAGCTATTCACATTACTATGAGTCCGGGCTGTCGGGAGTAACCGTTGCGGTTAATGGCTGCCGCTCAACTCGGGAGGGGAGAGCGCCTGAGTTAAGTCAAATCTGAACAGCTCGTAACTCTCTTTCCTGAACCACAGCGACCCTCTCGGGCCGCCTCCCCGGCGCTGCAAAAGTTGCAGCCGCCGCTAAGTCTCGGATTTCCAATCTCGCCTTTTACGCCCCGGAAGAAAATTTTTGACTCTCGGGCGGCCCCGTCGTCGTCTTAGTATCCACGCAGTAACCTCCCCTAATTTCACAATGAGAGGCTGAAGTATGCCCGCCGCCGAGGGTAAGACGGCCGACGTGCGCCCGATCTACAGGAAAGGTGACCGCGTACTGGTGGAGTTAGAGTCGGGCTTTTATGACGTAGTGATACACGTATCAGAATTCATCGCCGGCGAACTGTGGCTCTACGGAATAGGGCCGGGGTTCATCAAGACGTTCCCGGCCGGGTGCATCGTCCGCCGCCTCGCGCCTGGTGAAGCTCTCACCTGGCCGGGGTCGGAGTGAGTTACCTCACGCGGGTTTCTGCTCCCGCCCCTTCGAGGCGCTCGCGCCTTTGGTGACGGTGGGCAGTCGCCTTCCGCCAGGAGGGATTAAGGAGCCACGCTGGCGGCCGGTGCCGCCGTGACGTTTCCAGGCCAGCTCCAGGTGCGCGAGCACGTCCTCCTTCCGCTCCGGCGGCAGCTCCCGGTAGAACTGAAGCACCCGCACCTCGTCGAGCGGCATCTCGCCGACGGTCTTAGCCCCGCGCGCGACGGCGAAGATCTCCTCCTCAGAGACGGCCAAGCCTTTAGCTAAAGCCTGTAGCTTCTCTGGAGAGACATTCTTCACATACCCATTTTCAATCTGCGAAACATATCCATCAGTAATTCTCTTACCGCTATTTCTCTCTACATCAAGCGTAGAGAGTCCTTTCTCGCCGCGGATGCGCCTTACAAAATCAGAAAGATTTTCCGTGCTCTTAGTATCCACGGAACGCACCCTACCATCGTAGACGCCTAGAATGCTGTTAGTGTCTCTCAGAATTCTAGTTGACTCTCCTAAATTCGCCATGCTACCGTCCTCGCATTCTGAGTGAAACGCTCAGGATGATAGGAGGAGCGACAATGTACCGAAGCGACAAAATCAGAGGTAAACAGGCCGAACTCGGCTGGTCGGTCGGTCAACTGGCAAGGCGTGCCGAGGTTAACCCCAACACCGTTAGCGCCATCCGCAACGGCAGAAGCGTTACGACCGTCAGCCTGGAGAAGGTTATCAACGCGCTGGGGCTTCAGCCGGCCGAGGTCTTCGAGCCGAAGCCCGAGGTTCAATCCGCGGCAGCATAGGCGAGCGCCGCGGCGCCCGTGAACGATTCTTTTCTCTCTGTTCAATCAACCCCTGATGCCATCGAACGCACAGCTCCCTCCGGCGCACGAGATCATGGCGCGCGTCTTCGACACGCCGGACAAGGTGCGCCAGCTCGCGCGCTGCTGCTCGGTCTCCGATAACCACGCCTACAAGTGGCTCAGAGGTGGGGAGTCCGGCGCGTCCTCTGACTTAGATCGTCTCTGCAAAGTCATCTTCCTGGCTTCGACCTTCGGCGCCGACGGGATGAAGGGTGCCGGCCTCCTCGTCGATTACGTCCGCGAGTTCTACGTCTCGCTCGTCGAGCTGGGGGCCGAGCCCTACCACTGCGAGCACGAGAGAGTCGTCGATAGCACGGAGATCCTGCGTGAGGCGGCCGAGGCCGTCGAAGCCCTCTCTCTAAGCAAGCCCACGCCCGAGGCCGTGAAGGAACTGGTCGAGCTGAGAGACGCGGCCGAGGCAGCCATCACGCGCCTGTGCGCGGGCGGGGCGGTCAACGCGGCGCCGGCCGCGCCGTGAGGCTGTAGGTTCGCGGCCGCGTGACGGGCACCACGCGGCCGCGCCGGAGGGGCTGGGGCGGCATCTGCTCCGCCGCCCCGCCCCGGAGGTTCTGATGATGGTCAACGACACGATGACGTGCCGGGAGCCGGGCTGCACGGGCCGCATGGTCTTCGTCGAGACCAAGCCGGCCGGCCCGCTCGTCGCCGGCGACGCGACCTCTGAGGTCGATCACTACGCCTGCGACACCTGCGGCGCGGAGGACTGGCTATGAGCAACGTCTACGAGCTGAGATCACCCGCCTCCGCGGCGGTCGAGCAGGCCGAGCCGGTCGAGGCGGCCGTCAGAGAGCTGTCGGCGCGCATCAAGGATAACAACGAGCAGCGCCGGCGCCTCTTCTCCCGCGTGGACGAGCTGCGCGGGCTCACGCCTTCCTTACGCCGACGACGTGGACGCCCGGCGCCTCCCGCGATGTTAGCCCCCGTCACCTTCTTCTCCATCGAGGAGGCCGAGGCGGAAGCCCCGGCCACTCGTCAGGCCGCGCGAGGAGGCAGATGAGCGCCCACGTCCAGAAGCCTTCGGACAACGTCTCAGACCTCGGCGATGAGCAGGCATTCCGCCGGCGCCGCAACCACGCGCAGATCGAGGCCATGACCGGCCTCATCCTCCAGGCAGTCGGCTACCCGACCAGGAGGCACCGGGACTTCATCTGCGCGCTCCAGAGCACCAACAGCGGCAACGACGCGAGAGTCCCTTACACGCCCTTCCGCCGTGCTCACCTCACGCTGGCCGACCTCATGATGTGCGACGGCGCGCCCGACGCCAGGCGCAAAGCTGTGTACAGGGAGATCGTCACGCTCCGCACGTTCCAGCGGCGCAAAGGGCTCATCCTCTTCAACGTCACCTCAGGGAGTGAAGAAGAAGCTACCGAGTACATCGACTACCTCACGCCCGCAGCCGACGCCGCCGTACAGCGGATGCTCTCCTCACCCCTTTGGAAGACGGACAAGCAGGCGGCCAAGCGCGAGGCCGTCGCCTGCGCCGTCGAGCAGCTCCCGCGCTGTGACGTCGAGGAGGGGGCCGGCGCCGAAGACCAGGATCCTCCCCTGGCGGAGTACCAGGAGCAGGTCAGGCGCAGGATCCTCGCCGAGGTGGAGCGGGCCGCGCTCAAGATCGAGGAGCGCGGGGGCGACGCCGAGCTGTGGGCGCGCCAGCTCGTCAAAGACGCCCTGAAGAACCTGGAGTCGCTGAAGAAGACCGCGCCGGCACGCCTTGACCACTCGGCGCTGCGCGCCGTGCTCGATGACGAGCGGGGAGGGGGGGACACGTCTGTCGCGGGTGGTAATACGACGGGGGACAGTTCTGTCCGCCCCCCCTCCGCCGACGTGCTCGAGGTCGAGCACCGGGAGCCGGCCCACGATCATGAGGAGGGGGCGGACAGTTTTGTCCGCCCCCCTCTCGGCGGCGCCGACGCTTCCGAGCCCTTCGCGCTCGACGAGCCGACTCTTTTCTCTGAAGGGCGCCCCGCGGTCGCTTCGAAGCCTAAGACGCCGCTGGAGGCCGCCCTCGCCTACGCCAGGCGGGGCTGGCCGGTCTTCCCGCTCCATCACCCCGACCCGCACCGCGGCTGCTCCTGCATGGAGGCGCTGAAGTGCCGCAGCCCCGGCAAGCACCCCCGTACGCGCAAAGGGCTGAAGGACGCCTCGACCGACCCGGCGCAGATCCGCCGCTGGTGGGAACTCTACCCGCTCGCGGGCGTCGGGCTGGCGATGGGCCGCAAGTCCGGACTCGTGGCTCTCGACGTAGACCCGCGCTCCGGCGGAGACGCCTCCCTGTGTGAGCTGATAGAGGCCCACGGCGAGCTGCCCAACACGCTGGAGGCCCTGACGGGAGGCGGCGGCTCTCACATCTTCTTTGCTCACCCGGGCGTGAGCTTCAAGAACTCCTCTTCGGTCTTAGGCGAAGGGCTCGACGTGAAGACCGATGGGGGCTACGTCGTGGCCGCGCCGTCGCTCCACGCCTCGGGCAAGCGCTACCAGTGGCGCACCAGGCGCAGCCCCGCGTCGATGCCGGGATGGCTCCTGAAGCTCCTCACTCAGGAGAAGCCTCCGGCACCAGCTAAGCCTTCCGCCCCTCGTCGAGCGGCGGGCTCTCCCATCGTCGGCGCGATCATCCCCTACCGCGCGCGCAACACCCAGCTCTTCAAACTCGCCTGCTCGCTGCGCGGCGACGGCGCCGGCTACGAGGAGATCGAGCGGGGAGTCTTCGACGCCTACGAGCAGAGGTGTGTGAAGGAGCCCGAGCCCATGACAGAGGCCGAGCTTCGGAAGATCGCCAGGAGCGCGATGCGCTACCAGCCCGGCAAGTAGTCAACCAGTGAAAGGAGTCAGTGATGAGTGAACAGAGCGAAGACCTGAAGGAGCTGGCCGAAGAAGGCCGGCTCACGCTGAGGACTCGCGGCGGGGAGGTCGCCGCGCGCGTCTCGGGGACGCCGGCCCTCGCCTTGATGGCTTCAAACGGCCACCCGGCCGAGGGCCTGCTGTGGGGCGCCCGCTTCTTCCGCCTCAGTGAGGAGGGGCGCTACGTCGAGGGCTTCCTCTACCCGCTGCCCACGCCCGCGGGGGCGGGCGTCGCCTTCCCTTACGCCGCGGCCGGCGCGGCCCTGACGGCCTGGCTCACGGAGCTGCTGCGCCGATGCCCTCAGCTCACGCTCATGCTCGGGACGAGGCTCGCGCGCGTCGTGGCGCTGCACCCGGACGGCCGGCTCGAATGCGAGGTCGAGACCGAGGCCCTGGAGCCCGAAAGACAGTTCGTCGCCCTGGAGCCCCGGCACCTGGAGCAGCTCGTGCGCCAGCTCCCGGCGCGGGCGAAGGGGGAGTGATGGCGCACGCACCATCCTCAGACCCGCTGCGGCTGGCCGCCGAGTCGCTGGAGCGATTCCTCGGCCGGCGCCGCGGCCGCCTCCTCTACGCGCTCGCCCTGCGCGCGGACGGCTCGGCGACGCTGACGATCTTCGACGGCGAGCGCGTCGCCTCGGCCGACCTGTCAGAGCCGATGGTCGAGCAGTTGATCGGGCAGCTCGGGAGTCGCCCCCGCGGCGCACGAGCGGACGAGGGCACCGGGAGCAAGTTCGGCGCCCACGGGTCATCTCTGGCGGAAGGCGGGGGCGCCGCGCCGAGACAGGAGGTGCTATGACTTACGAACCGGCGGACACCAACAGCAGTCTGCGGAGCGGCTGTGAAGGCTGCCTCCTGCTCGTGCTCGCGGCCGTGCTCCTGCTCGCGTGCGGTGTGGCCGCCGCGGCGTACCGCGGCCTGCGAGCGCCGGCCGCGGCCGCCCCTCAGAGCGCGCCGCGGCCGTAGGTTCTTCCCGAGGGGGAAGAATGAGGGTGACGCGCGAACGCGCACTCTGCCTCTCGGCGCAGAATTTTTATGAAAATCATCATCAACGGATTTATCCCGGCCGGTGTTTACGCGGGTTTCGCGTCAATTCCAGTGCTGATGAGCTATCAGCAGCAGCTCTCGAATTTCATCACCAGGGAAAGCGAGGTTTGCACCACCAGTTTATGACTCTCACCGATACCTCTGAGGCCGTGAAGGCGTGCACGGGGCCGTGCCGGCGCACGCTGCCCCACTCCGCCTTCAGCGTCCGCAGGGCGAGCAAGGACGGTCGCTTCCCCCTCTGCAAAGAGTGCCACCGTGAGGTGCGCGGCCCCCGCGGCCGTGAGGGGCAGGCGGCGCTGCTCCTGGAGCAGGAGCTGCTGGAACTGCTCGACGCCTATCCGGAGCCCTCACTCGCCGACGTGCTCGGCCGCGCTCTGGAGGAGGTGCGCCAGATCGGCGCCACCGGCGATAAGCTCACCGCGCAGGTCGCGGCCGTGCGCCGGGCCGTGCTCATTCACGGCTGCCGCCGGGTGGATGAGGTCGTCGAGGAGACGCGGCTGTCGCGCTGGGCGGTAGAGAGCGCGCTCAGGCTCCTGATCGAGCAGGGAGAGCTGGAGACGCGCGACGCCTTCCGCCTCGGCGAGGAGGCGGAGGCGGCCGGACTCCCGCCCACGGAGTATCACCCTACCGCCTACCCCCGCGGCGAGGGCTTCTCTCGGCTCTTCCGCCGGCACGACGCGGGCGCCGAGCTGGAGGTCGAGCCGTGAGGGCCGCGTGGCTCGGCTCCGCCGGCCTGACGGCGCTCATCCGCTGCCTGTGCGGCGCGCGCCTCTACCTCTCTGTGCCTCACTGGTCAAGCAGAAATTTCGCGGTCTGTGATGATTGCAAGGGCGCGATCCACTACGCTTCGCTCCAGGTCATAGCACCCGAAGCGGTGGAGGATTTCGTCGAAATGATCATCAACAGGCAGGCCGAGCGCGAGGCGCTGCGGGGGGAGCTGGAGCGGGAGCTGCGCCGGTTCGTCCGCCTCTTCGACCGGCAGCCCGAGTGGCTGTGGTCTCCGGCCACGGTCACTTTCGTCAAGGCCGTGCGGCCGAAGCTGGAGCAGCTCGGCGGGGAGATCTGGCCGGGCCGGCGCACCGACGCCGCGACGCCCGAGCAGGCCCCCGGCGCCGAGCAGTGAGATGGCCGCGCGCGAGCGCGGCGGTGGTCAATCGTTTTCACAGGAGGCAGCAGAGGGCATGAGCACAACCACGACGGAGAACCGGGGCGGGGCGCGGGCGCCGCTCGTCGAGCTGAACGAGGCGGAGCGCAGGCGCTACAGCTTCAGGCGCGCGCTCGCGGTCGCCGCGGGCCTTGAGGCGCGGCAGTCCTTCGAGAGTGAGGTCTCCGAGGAGATCGCGCGCCAGCTCCCTTCGAGCTACCAGAAGCGCGGCGGCGTCTTCATCCCCACGGTCATGAGCCGGGCCGCGCTCGACGCACACACGCCCGGCAGGGGCGCCGAGCTGGTCTCTGAAGTGGCCGGCCCCTTCATCACGGCGCTCAGGAAGCGCGCCCTGGTGCTCTCGCTCGGCGCGCGCCTGCTCACCGGCCTGGCCGGCAACCTCGCGCTCCCGCGCCAGGACACCTCGGGCGGGGCGCAGTGGGCGGCGGACAACCCCGTCGCCGACTACGCGCAAACGAACCTCACGCTTAGCCAGGTGCCGCTGAAGCCGCGCCTCCTGGTCAGCTCTACCACCTTCACCAGGCAGCTCCTCGTCCAATCGACCCCCTCGGTCGATGAGGTCGTGGCCGAGGACATGGCGCAGGCCAGCGCCGTCGCCTTAGACCAGGCCGCCGTCCACGGCTCCGGGGCGGGCAGCGAGCCGCTCGGGCTCTACAACGTCAGCTCGGGCGTGGCGGAGGTGAACTTCGCCGGCCCGCCGACGCTCCCTAAAGTCGTCGAGATGGAGCGGCGGGTGGCCGCCGCCGACGGCGAGACCGACCCCGCGGCGGCCGGCTACCTGACGACCCCGGAGGTGCGGGAGCGGGCGAAGCTGACCGAGGAGTTCTCGGGCACCGGCATCAGGCTGTGGCGGGACGGCCGGATGAACGACCGCCGCGCAGAGGCCACCAACCAGCTCGCCAAGAACTTAGGCGCGGGCCACGACGAGCACGCCTGCGTCTACGGCATCTGGTCGGAGCTGGTGGTGGGCGAGTGGGGGGCGATAGAGGTCTTAGCCAACCCGTACACGCTGGCGGCGAAGGGGCTGGTGCAGGTGACGGGCTTCTATCTCGCAGACCTAGCGCCGAGACACCCGGAGAGCTTCTGCAAGTCGAAGGGGCTCGTGCCGTAGTTAGTTCAACTGGAGGTGAACTGTGAGCAGAGGTAGCAACACAGAGCAGGGGGCCGTGACGGGGCGCACGCTCGACGAGGTGGAGGCGGAGCTGTCGGAGGCGGCCGCGGCGCTGCAAACGCTGAAGGCCGAGCGCGACGCCTTGCCGGGGCAGGCCGAGGAGGCGCGGGCGGCGCTCGACTCGTGGCGGCTGGGGGAGCTGGAGGCGCGGGGGCGCGAGCTGGGCGGGCAGATCGACGAGGGGCAGGCCCGGCTCTGGCTGCTCCAGGCGGAGCGGGCGCGGCTGCTCTTGCCCGAGGCCGAAGCCCGAGCCGCGGCGGCGAAAGTGGAGTACGACCGGGCGCACGCCGAGTACCTGGAGGCGCACGCGCGCACGAACCGGCTCGGGGTCGAGTACGACAACGCGCAGGCGCAGGCCCTCAGGCTGCGGGAGTCGGCCGAGGAGAACGAGCGGCGGGCGCGTGAGCTGGCGTCCGGGCTGGCGAGGCAGTCATGAGCGCGAGAAGTAAGAAGGCGCCGGCCGCGGCTTCGAAGCCTCAGCTCACGCTGGTACAGGGGGCGCCGGCTCCTCTCCCCGCTGGCGTGCCTCAGTACCTCACCGTCTCTGAGGTTGCAGCCATGCTCCGGCTTACTCCTAAAGGGATTTACAAAATGGTTAATGAGAAGCGAATCCCTTTCCGCAAAGCCGGAGCACAACTCCTCTTTGACCCGAGAGAGATCGACGAGTGGACAAAGCCCGGGGCTGAAAAAGGATGACTGGCGCGCGCCAGTGAGATAGGATGCGCCGGCCCGTGGCTGCAACTCGGGAAAGGATAGAGTGATGTCAGTTTTCACGCGCCCATGCGGGAGCGAAGGCTGTAGAAAGAAACACTGGCACTACGCCTTCTGCATCCGCAACGTGCGTTATCGGGGATCACTCCCTGAGGCGCGCACTAAACACGAGGCCGAGCAGGCCGAGACGAAGCTCCGGAGCGAAGTCTTCGAAGGACGTTTCGGTAGGCCGACCGGCTCACAACCTTTCGTCGATTTCGTCGAGGAGGTCTACCTCCCTTGGGCTCGCCAGAATAAGCGCTCCTGGAAGCACGATGAATTCCGCGCCGCTACGATCTGCGCGAGCCGCCAGTTCAAGGGGAAGACTTTCGCGCAGATAACTCCCGTGCAGGTCGAGAAGTTCAAACAGGAGCGCCGCGCCACGAAGAGCAGGCGCGGAACGGACAGGAGCGCGGCCTCGGTCAACCGTGAGCTGGAGCTGCTCTCTAAGATCTTCACGCTGGCGCGTAAGTACAAGGTCACGGAACAGTCCAACCCTTGTGCGGACGTTCAGCATCTACCGGAGCCGAGCAAGCGCGTGCGCTATCTGCTCGACGAAGAGGAGCCGCGGCTGCTCGCGCAACTGGTAGGGAAGCGGGCACATCTCCGGCCGCTCGTCGTCGTCGCGCTGGGCACAGGGATGCGCCTCGGCGACCAGCTCAACCTGCGCTGGGCCCAAGTCGATTTTCAACACAACCTGGTTCACGTACCGAATTCTAAGACCGGGCAGGAATACGACGTACCGATGAATCAGGACGTGCGGCGAGAGCTTCAGGCCCTCAAGCGTGCGAGCGCCAGCGCTGAATACGTCTTCCTGAGCGTGAGGACTGGCACGCGCATTAAGGAGGTGAAGAAGGGCTTTAAGACCGCGTGCCGCCTGGCTGGTATCTCAGATTTCCGCTGGCACGACTTGCGGCATACGTTCGGCACGCGCATGGGCGCGCCGGCTACGGCGCCTACGAGATCGCGGAGCTGATGGGGCACGCCGACATTAAGACCAGCCGGCGCTACGCGCACCCGGTTAGCGAGCGGAAGCAGGCGGCCGTGGAGGCCACGCGCCGAGGCGCGGCGCAGACCTGCCACAGTCCTGCCACAGAAGCAGAACAGCCACCAAAGCTGGTGGCTGTAAACTCCTGAAAATGTTGGTAGCGGGGGGGAGACTTGAACTCCCGACCTTGGGGTTATGAATCCCACGCTCTGACCAGCTGAGCTACCCCGCCGTGTTGGAGGTGTTCAATTATAAGAGGCGGCGTGGAAAGGTCAAGCGCGGGCTGGTTTGCGCGCCGGTGGGTGGGGACGTATCATTCGGGCGGTGGCCGCGGGATTCAGGACTCCGGGGTTTTCCGATCCTTGGTTGAAGAGAGAGGCAGTTCATGAGTGAGCTTGTTCATCGCCCGCGGCGGCTGAGGCGGCGCGAGGGCGTGCGGGCGCTGGTGCGCGAGGCGCGCCTCGCCCCGGAGAATCTGATCCTGCCGCTGTTCGCGTGCCCGGGCGAGGGCGTGCGGAAAGAGGTCTCGTCGATGCCGGGCGTCTTCAACCTCTCGACCGACCAGGTCGCGCGCGAGGCGTCGGCCGCCTTCGACGCGGGCGTGCCGGCCGTCATCCTCTTCGGCCTGCCCGAGTCGAAGGACGAGACCGCCACGGGCGCCTACGCCGACCGCGGCGTCGTGCAGGAGGCCGTCCGCGCCGTGCGCCGCGCCGCCCCCGAGATGGTCGTCATCGCCGACACGTGCCTCTGCGAGTACACCTCGCACGGCCACTGCGGCGTGGTGCGCGAGGGCGAGGTCTTGAACGACGAGTCACTCGAACTGCTCGCGCGCACGGCCGTCAGCCAGGCCGCGGCGGGCGCCGACATCGTCGCGCCGTCGGCGATGATGGACGGGCAGGTCGGGGCGATCCGCGCGGGCCTCGACGAGTCAGGCTTCGAGCACGTCGCCGTCATGTCGTACGCGGTGAAGTACGCGTCGGCCTTCTACGGGCCTTTCCGCGAGGCGGCCGACAGCGCGCCCGCGTTCGGCGACCGCCGCGCGTACCAGATGGACGCGGCCAACGCGCGCGAGGCGATGCGCGAGGCCGAGCTGGACGTGATGGAGGGCGCGGACTTCCTGATGGTCAAGCCGGCCGGCCCCTACCTCGACATCCTGCGGCAGGTGCGCGACCGGTTCGACCTGCCGCTCGCCGCCTACCACGTCTCGGGCGAGTACGCGATGCTCAAGGCCGCGGCGCAGCGCGGCTGGATCGACGAGAAGCGCGCGATGCTTGAGACCCTGACGGGCATCCGCCGCGCGGGCGCCGACGTGATTCTCACCTACTACGCCGTCGAGGCCGCGCGCGCGCTGAACCGGCGCTGAGTCAGTCACACAACAAAGCGAAGCCCCTTCGACTGACGGCCGGAGGGGCTTCGCTTTCTCTGTGCCGAGACGCGCGGGTCAGTCCAGCTTCTCCCCGCCGGCCTCCCGCGCGCGCGGGTCGCTCATGCGCATGAAGCCGATGATGGAGCAGACGGCGCCGAGCGCAACGAAGAGGTTGAAGAAGGCGGCCATGCCGACGACGTTCTCGGAGTTGGTCTCGTTGATGCCGTAGACGGCGAAGATGAGCCACTGGACGTGGTAGAGCAGCAGGCAGACGGCCGAGATGGCGAACCAGCGCGGCGACTCGCCGAAGGCGCGGGCGCGGGCGAACCCGAGGGCCGCCGCGATGAGCCACCCCAGGGCGCCCACGCAGAGCAGGCCCAGCACGACCCAGGGGAAGTAGGAGGGCAGCCGCATCTGCGCGAAGGCCGCGAAGTAGGAGGAGAGCATCAGGCTAGTCCTTTCCGGTCTCTCGGACGGCGGTTTTCAAATGCGAGGCGCCGCGGGCGCCGCCGGCTGTCAGGTCGCGACGGCGCCCGCGGCGCCCTCAGAGCGTGACGCGGTTGCGGGGGCAGACTCCCGTGCGCCGGGGCGCGGACGCGCGGCCGCCGGCCACAGCGAAGGGGAGCGACGGCCGCCCGTCACTGCGTGATGTGAATCTCCTCCTCCGCGCCCGAGTGGCGGATGAAGATGGCGAGGACACAGACGCAGAGGACGACCGCCGCGCCTATGGCCCACCAGAGATGCGGTTTGTTACCCTCGGGGCCAGTTCCGGCCGCGAACTGGTAGAAGTGGTACAGCGCAAACGCCAGCGCGCCGACTCCCACGACCCCAAGCAGAACGTCAATCAGGCTCTTCATTGTGAACCTCCTGAGTTCGGTCAGTCAGACTCTCGTCGGCTTGAAAAGGTTAAGCCGGAAAAGTTCTGGAGAATTTGCCGGGTTTTACTTCCAACGGTATTGCTCTGGATTCGCCGCTATGTTAGCGCCGCGCCCCGCCGGACGCAAGGGATTTTGAAGGCAGTAGGCAGTAGGCAGTAGGCAGTAGGCAGTTGAAAGCAATCCTGTCGGGACTTCCTGACTGATGCTTCGACCGCCGACACGCGGGGCGGCTGCCTACTGCCATCTGCCATCTGCCTACTAAAGGATCAGCCTCTTATCCCCGGCGCGTCTCGTGACGCGCTCGCGGTCGAAGTATTCGAGGAGCGGGATGGCGTACTTGCGCGAGACGCCGGAGAGTTCCTTGAAGGCCGCCACGTCGATGAGCCGTTCGGGGGTGCGCGCCGCGTAGTCGCGCAGCGCCGACGCGAGGCGTTCGAGCGCGTCGCGGTGGAAGAGCAGGTCTTCCTTGACGCGGACGAGCGCGCCCGCGTCGAGGAGGAGTTGGAGCAGCTTGCGCAGGTGCTCGCGCCGCGCGCCCGCCTGGCCCGCGCGCGCGAAGGCGTCTTCGAGCGTGGGCGCTTCGAGCGCCGCGTCGCGGTAGATTGCTTCGAGCCGTTCGCGCAGCGCCGCGTCCGCGGGCGAGAGGTCGAGGCTGTGGCCGGCCGCGCGCACCAGCTCGCGCTCGGCGACGAGCGCGCCGCCCTCTTCGCCGCGCCTGAGCGCCGCGCGGAAGACCTCGGGCGCGGCGTGCTTGAAGACGCGCTCGCGCAGGGTCTCGCGCGCGAGCCCGCGCGCCAGCGGCTCGCGCCGGTGGTGCGCCTCGACCTCCTCGACGGCCGCGCCTTGCAGGCGTCGCAAAACTTCATTTGCAACTAACACGCCCTCGGCTTCGAAGACCGAGCCGCGCCGCCCCGCCTCCGCGAGCGCCGCGGCCAGCACGTCGTCGCGCCAGCCCGTGCGCGCCGCCGCGTCCTCGCGCCGGAGGCCGCGCTCGCCCGCCGACTCGACGAAGAAGGCGAGGCGCGCGCCGGGGTCGGCACCTTCGAGCGCCGCGAGTTTTTCTCTCGCCGACGCGCGCTCGCGCCCGCGGTGCTTCGGGGCGTGCGCGTCGAGGACGACGCCGCCCGCGAAGGTCTGCTGCGGCGAGTAGGTGCGGAGGATGAAGCGGTCGCCGGGGAGCGCGACGACCGCCGATTCGAGTCTCAACTGGACGAGCCCCGTCGAGCCCGGCGCGACTTCGCCCGACTCTTCGAGCACGGCGACGCGCGCGAGGGCCTCGGCCGTGCCGTGGTGGACGCGGACGCGCTGGCGCGTGCGCAGGGGGCGCGGCGCGTCGGCGAGCAGCTGGACGCGCGCGTCGAGAATCTGCGTCGGCCGCAGGCGCCCGACCGGCGCGAGCCACATCCCGCGCTCGACGCCCGCGGTCTCGACGCCGCCGAGGTTCACCGCCGTCCGCTGCCCCGCGCGCGCCTCGCGCACGCTGGCGCCGTGCACCTGCAAGCCGCGCACGCGCACGCGCGTCCCCGCGGGCAGCAGCTCAAGCTCCTCGCCTTCTTTAATCTCTCCGGCGACGAGCGTGCCCGTCGCCACCGCCCCGAAGCCGCGCATCGTGAACGAGCGGTCAACCGGCAGACGCGCCACGGCGTCGCCCGAACGCTCGGGCGCGGCGAGCGCCGACGCGCGCAAAGCCCCCTTCAACTCCTCCAACCCCTGCCCCGTGCGCGCGCTCGCGGCGACGACCGGCGCGGCTTCAAGGAAGGAGCCCGCGACCAGCTCCGACGCTTCGAGCCTGACGAGTTCGAGCAGCTCCTCGTCCACGGCGTCCGACTTCGTCAGGACGACGAGGCCGGCGCGGACGCCGAGCAGGCGGCAGATGTCGAAGTGCTCGCGCGTCTGCGGCATGACGCCCTCGTCGGCCGCGATGACGAGCGCGACGAGGTCTAGCCCGTGCGCGCCCGCAAGCATGTTCTTGACGAAGCGCTCGTGGCCGGGCACGTCCACGAAGCCGACGCGCACGTCGCCGAGGTCAAGCTCGGCGAACCCGAGGTCGATGGTGATGCCGCGCCGCTTCTCCTCCGGCAGGCGGTCGGCGTCCACGCCGGTGAGCGCGCGCACGAGCGTCGTCTTCCCGTGGTCGATGTGGCCGGCCGTGCCGACGATGATTGATCTCATATGCCCTGGTCTTACGTTACCACCTGAAGACGCTGAGGATGTCGGAGAAGTCGTCGCGCCAGACTTCGAGCTTGTACACGGCGGGGTCGAACTCGGGCCAGTTGGTGTCGGAGGCGAGCGGGCCGAAGTCCGCGTCGGTGCGCGCGACGGCGACCCAGGTCGAGGCGTCGAGGCCGAGGTCGGAGCCCTGCCGGCCGTCGTCGAAGATGCGCGAGGCGACCCCCGCGTCCCGCGCGATGCCGCCCGCGACGCGTTCGAGCTTGAGGCTGCGGTTCGAGACGTGGAAGGCGATGACGCCGCCGGGCTTGAGCTTCGAGAGGTAGAGCGCGAGCGCCTCGCGCGTCATGAGGTGCGCGGGCACGGCGTCCGAGCTGAAGGCGTCGAGCACGATGAGGTCGTAGGAGGCGGGCGGCGCCTCGCGCAGCCGCAGCCGCGCGTCGCCGAGGACGATGTTCGGCCGCGCGCCCGCGCACTCGGAGAGGTATGTGAAGAGGCGCGGGTCGCGCGCGAGCGCGACGACCGACGGGTCGATCTCGTAGAACGTCCAGTTCTCGCCCGCGCGCGAGTAGGCGGCGGTGGTGCCCGCGCCCAGTCCGACGACGGCGACCGAGAGCGGGGAGCCGGTCGCGTCGTGCTTCTCGTGGAGGTGCTGGAAGACGGAGCCGAGCGGCCCCCCGCGGTGGTAGTAGGAGACGGGCTCGCAGCGGTGCGCGGCGTCGGTGTACTGCTTGCCGTGGAGCGTGCTGCCGTGGTGCAGCCAGTGGAGCGTGTCGTCCGCGTCGGCCTCGACGCGGTGCGTGCCGTAGAAGTTGCGCGAGGCTTGCAGCGTCCGGGTGCCCGGCTCTGCGAAGAGCAGCACGGCCAGCATGACCGCGCCGAGCCCGAGCGTGAACCTGATGGGGCGCGGCCCGAGGAAGTGGTTGAGCAGGAAGAGCGGGGCGCCCAGCGTGATGGCCGCGCGCTCGACCGGCTCCAACTGGTACTGCCGCGTGACGAGCATGAGCGCGGCCGCCAGCAGCCCGAACGCCAGGGGGAGCAGCACGTCGAGCACGTCCCAACGCCTCCCCTCCCCTCCGTCAACTTCGTCCGCCTCGCCCGTCGAGTCGTTTCCGACCGCGGCACCCTCGTCCTTCTTCTTCGCGCCGAGGCGCAGGCCCAACAGCGTGCCGCCGGTGTTGCGGTAGGCGGGGCGCAGGTAGGTCGCAAGCAGGATGACGAGCGGGTACTCGGTGACCGAGTTGAAGACGAGCGGCGCGACGACCGCGTTGAAGAGTCCGCCGAGCACGCCGCCGAGGGCCAGGCAGAGGTAGAACTCCGCGAGGTGCGCGGCCGAGGGGCGGTCTGCGGCGAGCCGGCCGTGGCAGACGAGCGCCGCCGCGAAGAGGAAGGCGAGATGGAAGAGGATGAGGAACCACGCCGGCCGCGCCGCGCCCGACAGGTAGACCATCGACACCAGCACGGCCGTCACCGGCACCACACGCGCCGCGAAACCGCGCGGGAGGCGGAAGCCGCGCGCGAAGACGATGACGAAGCTCAGAAGGTAGAGCGCGAGCGGGATGACCCACAGCAGCGGGACGGCGACGAGGTCGGTCGTGACGTGCGTCGTCACCCCGAGCACGAGGCTCGAAGGCACGAACGCCAGCAGCACCCAGCGCAAACGCCGCCCGGCGCTCAGATTCTCCGCGGGCGCGTCACTCGCTTCGAACGTCCCGGCCGGCGTGCGCGCGTGCCGGACGGTGAGGACGGCGCAGGCGGCGAAGAGGAGGAGGAGCGCGCCGTAGGCTGCGGCCCACCAGCGGCTCTGCTGCCCGAGCGTGAGCGTGGGCTCAAGCAGCGCGGGGAAGCCGAGGAGCGCGAAGAGGCTCCCGGCGTTGCTCGCCGCGTAGAGGTAGTAGGGGTCTTTGGCCGACTCGGCGCGCGTGCGCGAGAACCAGCCTTGCAGCAAAGGCGCGCTGGCCGAGAGCACGAAGAAGGGCGGCCCGACCGTGACGAGCAGCGTCTTCAAAAGCCACCACTCGGGGCTCGCGCCCTCGGGCACGCCGCCCGCGGCCGCCGCGTGCAGGGCGACGGGGAGCGCCAGCGCCCCCAGCGCCAGCAGCGCGAGGTGCACCGCGGCCTGCGCCCGCGCCGACAGCCAGCGCGCGAGCGCCAAAACGTAGGCGTAGCCCGCCAGCAGCAACGCCTGGAAGAAGAGCATGCAGGTGTTCCAGACGGCCGGCGTCCCGCCCAGCAGCGGCAGGAGCATCTTGCCCGCGAGCGGCTGCACCCAGAAGAGCAGGAACGCGCTGACGAAGAGCGCGACGGCGAAGACGAGCGCCATAGGGCTCGAAGTGTAAAGGCTCAAAGCCCGAAGTTGAAAGCCCGACGGCCCCCGACCCCGAACTTCGAGCCCCGGAGTCCCGCCGCGTCAGCGGTGTTCTCCGCGAGGCCGCAGATGGAAAGTGCGGCGCTGCGGACGGGAAGTGCGGGGCCGCACTTGTCAGAAACCAGGCCGCACTTGTCAGAAACCAGGCCGCACTTCCTAGAAACGGGGCCGCACCTGTCATCCGCGGCCCCGCACTTCCCAGGAACGGGGCTGCACTTGTCAGGAACGGCCCCGTTCCTGACAGGTGCGGCCCCGCACTTCCCAGGAACGGGGCCGTTCCTGACAGGTGCGGGCGCGCGGGCGGGGGCGGCGGGGCTGCAAATCCCCTGTGGATTCCTGGGGTTAGAGGTGAAAGCCGGGAGCGCGGGCATCCTGCCCGCCATGAGCGCGAAAGCGCGAAGGCCGTCAGACTGTACACCTCAACGTCGAGGGGTAAAGGCTCACGGCTAAGCGTGCCGGGGCACGCTTTGGCGGGCAGGGATGCCCGCGCTCCCGGCTCAAGCGTTACTTGACGATCTCGAAGTCGAGCCACTGGGTGGCGGTGGCGCGGCTGCCTTTGGCAAGCTCGTCGGTGACGATGACCTGGAGGACGTAGTCGCCGGGCGCGAGGTTCAGGCCGAGGCGGAGGCGGCTGCCCATCTTGAGGCGCGCCATCTCCTTCTGCGGGCCGGGGTCGAAGGGCACGAGCGGGCCTGTGAAGACGGGCTGGCCGTCGCGCAGGAGGCGCGCCTGCGTCACGAGCCGCGGGCGCCCGGTCGCGGGGTCAAGCTTCGCGTTGTAGATGTGGTAGAAGAAGTCCACCTGCGAGCCGCCGCGGAAGCGGCGCACGGTCGCGTCGCGCAGCGGGTCGCGGTCGGCCGCGGCCTGCGGCGCGGCGCCGGGGGCGGGCTCGTCCCGCGCCGTGGTGAGGACGACGCCCGAGAGCGCGAGGCCGCCTTTGGAGAGGTCGGGCACCTCTATGAACTGGCTGGCCGAGCCGACCTTCTCCGTCTGCGCGTCGCGGACGGCGACGCGGAGCTGGTAGGCGCCGGGCTTCTTGATCGGCACCTTCATCATGTAGACGAGCCCTTCGGAGAGCATCAACTGGAGCGCCTCGCCGCGCGCGCGGACGGTCTCGGTGCGGTTGATCTCGTCTACGGGCCGCCCGTCCTCACCGAAGGTGACGGCGGCCACGTCGATGACCGCCTTCTTCCAGCCGTCGGCCTCGTCGGTTAGTTTGAGCTGGCTCGCCTCGATGTGCATGAGCGAATCGACGGCGGCCGCCTTCTCCGCGGGGCTGTTGAAGAGCGAGGTCAGGCGCAGCGTCAGCTCGCCCGAGCTGAGCGGCGAGCCGAGCGCCGCCATCAACTGCTCGTTGCGCGTGCGCGGCGCCGCGGGCTTAGTCGTGCCCTCCGCGAAGCCGTAGAAGCCCGCGCGCGTGCGGACGCTGAGGCCCGCGCGCCTGAGATTCACCTCGAACTTGTTGAAGCGCGTCTTGCCCTGCGAGGGCTGGAAGACCTCCTCCGGGGGGCGGAAGGCGATGAGGTAGTAGCCCCTCTGGTCGTCGAGCACGCGCTGCATGCCGCCGGAGAGGTCGTTGGTGTTCTTGATGAAGATGCCGCCGGTCTGCTCGGCGAGGTAGGCGAGCCCCTCCTGGTTGCCGAGCAGCTCTTCGTTGCGGTCGTTGACGGCCGAGAAGTCGGGCTGCCCGCCGGCCAAGGGGCTGTAGTTGTCGGCCGCCGTCAGGCCCGTCCACACCAGCCCGCGCACGTCCATCGTGTAGATGACGACCGAGGCGCGGTTGGCCTGGTCGGTCAGACGCCGCACGTTCTCCATGATGCGGTCGGTGTTGCGGTAGTCGTTCCTGTCCTTCGGGTTTCTGAAAATCTTGAAGCCGCCCGAGAAGACGACGACCGACTTGCGGCCGGGCAGCTCCTTCATCCCGCGCACGATGAAGTTGAGCGTGCCGAGCACGCCGACGGTGACGACGCCCTCGCGGAACTCATCGACGGAGGCGCCGCCCTTCTCCTTGTCCTCGTCCGCGTCGTCGCCGCCGCCGCCCTTGCTGTCGCCGGCCGGCTTGCCCCCGGCCGTCGAGCGCGAGTCGGCGAGCGGGTCGGGTTCGAGCGGCGCGAAGGTGCTGACGCCCGCGCGCCCCTGCGCGCTCCAGCGCACGCGCTCGATGGCGCGGTAGAGGAGCTGCTTGTCGGTCGTGAACTGTTGGAGCGCCCCGATGCCTGCGCTCGTCCGCATGATGGCGACCAAGTCGCCCGGCTGCATCTGCTCGTCCACGAACTTCTTCAGCGCGCGCCGCACGCCCGCGATGTCCTGGAAGGAGGTGCCGAGGTCGTCGGCGACGAGCGCGATGGTGCGCCGCACCTGCGACGCGCGCAGGGGCACGGGCGGGACGGGCCCGGACGGCCCGGACTTCTCGACGCGCGCGGCCGGGGCGTTCGCGCGACCCGCCCCGGCCGCGTCCGAGACGAAGCTGAAGTTGGTGATCTCCTGCCGCTTGCCGTCCACGTAGACCTCGAACTCCTCGGGCCGCAGGTCTGCGACGCGGCGGCCCTGCTTGTCCGTCACCACGGCGTCGAACTGCACGAGGTTCGAGGTGATGCGCACCACGTCCTCTTCGGACTCCTGCCCGGGCGTGGGCGTCGGCTGTGGCTGTTGTTGCTGCTGCTGCGCGGGCTGTCGGGGCGCGGGCGTCTGCGCGGGCGCCTGCGCGAAGGCCAGGAGGAGTGCGAATGCAAGCGCGAGGTCTCTTCTCATCTGTCGCCCTCTCGTCGGTGAAGCGCCGCCGCGGGGGCGGGCGGCTGGCCTTTGGGAGACGTTTATGCGATGCTTCCGGTCAAACTTTACAGAGCGGACGGAGGGCGATTATGACAGAGCCGGCGAAAAACGGCGACCGGGTGCGCGTGCACTACACGGGGCGGCTCGAAGACGGGCAGGTCTTCGACTCGTCGCGCGACGGCGAGCCGCTGGAGTTCACCGTCGGCGCCGGCGAGGTCATCCCGGGCTTCGACGAGGCCGTGCGCGGACTCAACGTCGGCGACTCGAAGACCGTCGAGATCGAGCCCGAGGACGCCTACGGCCCGCGCCGCGACGGACTCGTCACCCAAGTCTCGCGCGAGGCGGCGCACTTCCCCGTCGAGCCGCAGGTCGGCATGCGCTTCGGCCTCCCGCTCCAGGACGGCAGCCAGATCGAGGTGGTCATCACCGAAGTCAACGACACGCACGTCACCATCGACGGCAACCACCCCCTCGCCGGCCAGAAGCTCATCTTCGACGTGGAATTGGTCGAAAAGCAGTAGGCAGTAGGCAGACGGCAGTAGGCAGTTAAAGACTTCTTGCCTTTAACTGCCTACTGCCGTCTGCCTACTGCTTACTTCTCTTCTTCGTCTGCGGGGTCGGCGCCGAAGTAGCACATCCACTCGCCCAGTTCGAACTCTTGCACGCCCGACCGCGCGTCGTCCCGCGTCGCTTCGTTATCGGGGAGCGCGTCGAGGCGGCGGCGGAAGTCGCCCGAGCGTATGACCTCGGCGCCGCAGCGGCGGACGTAGTCGGCCAGCGCGCGGTCGGAGGTGACGACCTTCAGCGTCCGGCGCTCGCGCGACTCCTCGACCAGCCGCTTGATGCGCGCGTCGGCGTCCGCGCCGCGCTCGGCGTAGAAGACGCGCACGCCCATGAAGGACGACCCGTCGGGGAAGAACTCGTCCGGCGCCCCGTCGAAGACCGCCTCCACCGTCATGCCCGCCGCGCGCGCGAAACGCGCCAGCTCACACAGCAGACGCCTTCGCGCGCCCGCCTTGTCCCTGTGCCAGCCGACGCGCTGCCCCATCACGTTGTTGCCGTCAACCAGGTATGACATCACCGGCACTTGACGAGCAGGGGCTCGCGGTCGCGCGCGAGGTCGAAGGTGCCGACCACCTTGCGCGTGTCGGCGCGGGTGACGGTGAGCTTCATCAGGCTCCCGCCGACCCGTCCGCTCAGACGGACGCGGTAGCCGGCCGCCTCCTCGCCGCGGCGCACGGGGCCGCCGTGCTCCGCGTAGTGCAGGCCGTAGACGTTGAAGCGCCCGCGGCCGTCCAGGACGATCCTCCCCTCGACCGTCTCGTGCGCGCAGTCGTACTCGACGCTGGCGCCGCCCTCCGTGACCTCGAAGCGTATGTGCTCGCCGCCCCACACGCCCGGCGTGAGCGCCTCGGGCGCACGCCTGCGGGCACGACGCGTTCCGCCTTGAGTCGTCGTCGGCCTCCGCCCTGCCGCAGTTAAGCCGTGTGCCGCCGGGAGCGCCGCGAAGAGTTGGAGCGCGGCGAGTGCGAGTGTGAGCTTCAGACTTCGTTTCAAAGTGACCTCCCTTCTTCATCCGCGACGAGTATAAAACAAAAGTTGAGGGGCTGACGCTTGAACGCGTCAGCCCCTCAACTTTTGCGCCTTAAGCCGAACTTACTGGCAAGAGCTCAACTTGAACGAGTAGATGTGGGTCGTCCAGTTGTAGTTGCCGGTCGCCGGCAGGTACTCGGTCGTGAAGACCATCGTGCAGCCGTCCACGGGGTCAACGCTGATGGTGCTGTAGTTGCCCCAGCGCGCCAGGCTGTTGCCGGACTGCGAGCCGCCGCCCACGAGGATGTTCGTCTCGTTGCCGAGCACGCCCGCGGGGTCTGCCGCCGCGCGGTAGGCGTAGCGGATGGAGGGGACGACGGTCGTGCTCGACACGTTGTAGCCGATGGCGAGGCCGCCCGCCTTGTCCATCGCGGCCGAGCCCATCCAGCGGTAGGTCGCGTCGGGCGAGTACGTCCCCTGCTGGAAGACGACCGGCGCGGCGCTCCCGAGGGTCTGGCCCGCGGCGTTACGCAGCTCGTACCAGCGGATGCCGCTCGTGCCGCCCGTCGCGACCGGGTGGTTGATGACCATCGCCTCGTGGTCGCCGAAGTTGCGGTAGCTGAGGCGGTAGTTCAGGCGGTCGCCTAAGCTATCGAGCTGCTGCGTCGTGCCGGGCTGCGGGACGCAGGTGCCGCCGCCGCAGGCGCGGCTGAAGGCGGTGATGCCCGCGACCGTGGTCGGCCCCGTCAGAGTCGAAGTCCCGGCCGTCCAGTTCACCGAGTAGCGCCACGCCTGGAGCGAAGTGCTGCTGATGCTCAAGAGCGGGTTGGCGCTCCCCGCGGGCGGCAGCGTCGAGCCCTCGATGTCGGCCGGCTCGATGCTCGCGGCCGCGGTCGTCAGCTTGCAAATCTGGCGGGCGGCGGCGCCGACGAGCATCTTGTCGCGCTCAAGCGCGCAGACGTTGGCGCCCGAGAAGGTGCGGCCGCGCTTGAACATGTTGTAGGTGATGTAGTAGCCGTCGCGCCAGACGCTCAGCTTCGGGAAGTCGTTGAAGTCGGTCGAGAAGGAGTAGGAGTAGCGGTAGTAGGTGCCGGTCGGGTCAGGGCTCGTCGAGACCGCGACGCACTGCGTGTAGGGCGTGGCGGAGACGGCGAACTGGGTCAGAATCCAGCGGTCGGCGAACTGGTCGTACTGGACGATGGGGTCGCCGTCGTTGTCCGACTCGCAGCGCCCGCCGAAGCCCTGGAAGAGGGTGTTGCCGTTCTTCGGGAAGCCGGGGACGAGGTTGAAGCCGGTGATCTGGTTCGTCGTGGTGTCGCGCGACAGCGTGTAGACGGCGTAGCGCAGGTTGACCCACTGGACGTAGTGATTGGGGCCGAGGTCTCCCGTCGTGTCGGGCGGCGCGACGCGGAAGCTCGGGTCAACGGGGACGCCGGTGGTCGCGGCCTTCGGCTGCGCGTAGGCCGTGATGGTGCCGTTCTGCCCGGCGAGCGGGTCAACGCCGCCCGGGTTCGAGTTGCCGACGGGAGGGAAGGTCGGAGTGGGGCGCAAACGCCGGCCAAAGATAGATACCCGAACTGTCTGAATGATTGCCTTCGAGAGATTTACCAGTCGGACGCCGAAGGGAGGACTTCCTTTGAGTCTCGGCGAGGTATTTCTCAGAGTCGGCCGAGAGATATTAAGCGGAAACTTTTGAGAGGTTAACCGCCGCCAGAAAATTTGCTGCGGCACGGAGGCGTACGTTCGCCAAAGTTTTCGCGGGAGGGAGGGGTCTGAAGTCGCCCCCCTCCCTCCCGCGCGCCGCACGGGGAAACGGTACGGTTGGCGCGTAGCCGAACATGTGTGGCGCGGGCCTGGGGCGTGAGGTGGTGCCGCGCGCGCCTTTGTGGGGGGCGCGCGCGGGGGCTGGGGCGGGACTGGGGCGGGGGCGCGGGCCGCGCGGCCTTCGGGCTCGGGGCTTTCGGGCGGCGCGGCGGTCGCGTTCGGGCTGGGGCGGAGAAATGATTGCAAATCCGGCGCGTGTCGCTATATAAACTACGCGCACGCCGGGGCCAGAAGCTGCCCGAGCCCCGCGACAGTGCCGCCGCGGCCCTCGGAGCCGTCTTTCTCTTTCACCGGTTAACGCACCGAATCAGCACGAAAACTATCCGCCGGCCTCTTATTTTTTTTCCGCCGGGGTGACAGCTTTAGCGCCGCGCCAGCCCGTTAACAGTGGGGTGGCCGGCGGCCGAGGACAACACTTCTTGCCCGCACCCTCAGAGATCACTGGGCTGCTCATCGCCTGGAGCGATGGCGACCAGGCAGCACTCGAACGCCTCCTGCCGCTCGTCGAGCGCGAACTGCACCGGCTCGCGCGCCGCTACATGCGGCGGGAGAACCCCGGCCACACGCTCCAGACGACGGCGCTCGTCAACGAAGCTTATCTGAAACTCTGTGACCAGACGCGCGTGCGCTGGCAGAACCGCGCGCACTTCTTCGCCATCGCCGCGCGGATCATGCGCCGCTTCCTGACCAACTACGCGCGCGACCGGCGGCGCGACAAGCGCGGCGGCGGCGCCGTGCAGGTGTCGCTCTCGGAGGTGACCGTCATGAGTGAGGAGCGTTCGGCGGAGCTGCTCGCGCTTGACGAGGCGCTCGAACGGCTGGCGGAGTTCGACCCGCGCAAGGCGAGCGTCGTCGAGCTGCGCCACTTCGGCGGGCTGACGGCCGCGGAGACGGCCGAGGTGTTGGGCGTCTCGGTCGTCACCGTCGAGCGCGACTGGAAGGCGGCGAAGGCCTGGCTGAGGAGGGAGGTCGAGGGGTGAGGACTGAGGACTGGCCGCTCGTCGAGCGGATGTTCCACGACGCGTCGCAGCTCGGGGTGGCGGAGCGGGACGAGTACCTCGCGCGCGAGTGCGCGGGCGACGAGGGTTTGCGCCGCGAGGTCGAGTCGCTCGTCGCGGCCTTCGAGTCGAACCGCAGTTTTCTGGAGGAGCCGCTGCTCAGCACGGGGCTGCGCGCGCTCTACGGCGGTCAGTCGGAGTCGCTGGAAGGCAGGTCGCTCGGCCACTACAAAATCCTGCGGATGCTCGACGGCGGCGGGATGGGCGGCGAAGTCTATCTCGCCGAAGACTGCCGGCTCGAACGCCCCGTCGCGCTCAAGTTCATCTCCAACCACTACGCCGGCGACGAGTGGGCGCGCGAGCAGATGATGAAGGAGGCGCGCGCGGTCGCGCGGCTCGAACACCCGCACATCTGCCCCGTCTACGCCGTCGAGGAGATCGACGGCCACCACTTCATCGTCATGCAGTACGTCGAGGGCGAGACGCTCGCGTCGCTCATGCGGCGCGAGTGGATTGCTCTGCCGCGCGTCGCGGAGGTGGCCGAGCAGATAGCGGGCGCGCTCGCCTACGCGCACGCGCGGGGCGTCATCCACCGCGACGTGAAGCCGCAGAACATTATGGTCACGCCGGGCGGGCAGGCCAAGGTGCTCGACTTCGGCCTCGCCAAGTTCGTCCGGCCGAACCGCGATGAGGGGCGCGCGGGAGAAGACCCCGAGCAGACTCTGAACCTCGGCGGAGTCGTCGGCACGCCGGCCTACATGTCCCCCGAGCAGACGCGGGGCGAGGAGCTGGACTCCCGCACCGACATCTTCAGCTTCGGCGTCGTCCTCTACGAGATGCTCTCCGGCCGCAACCCCTTCCTGCGCGATACCATCGACGAGACCCTCTCGGCCGTCCGCTCGGAGAACCCGCCGCCGCTCCCCATCTCCCCGGCGGGCGCCCCCGGTGCGCTCGGCGAGATCGCCATCGAGTGTCTCTGGAAGGAGCGCGCGCGCCGCCCCGATTCGGCCGACGCGCTGGCGAAGCGGCTCCGCGCTCTACAGCGGGTGGTCATGGGCAGGGCGGGCGCGGGGCTCTCGCCGGAGACGGTAGAGGCCCCGCGCTTCCCCGCCCTGCGCCGCCAAGCGCGGGCGCTCGTCGCCTCCGCGCTCGCGCTCCTGCTGCTGCTCTCAGCCATCTCCGGCTACCTCTACCTGAGGCGGCCGGAGGTGCGCACGCTGAAGGTGTCGGGGGTGCCCACGCTGGCCGTCCTGCCCATCACCGACGCGAGCGGAGACGTGGAAGGCGCTACCATGAGCGTAGGTCTGACGCGCGTCCTCTACGACAAGTTCTCCTACCTCCCACAGCTCAAGCTCAGGCGGCCGAGCGCCGCGCCGCCCGGCGCGAACGCGACCGATGTCCTGCTGCGCGCCGGGCGGGAGTTGAAGGCCGACGCCGTCTTCTCCGGCGAAATAATCGCGGGGCGCGACCTGCTCAGCCTGCTCGGCCTGCGCGCCTCGCCCCGCCTGCGCCTCTCGCTGCTCGACACGGCGAACGCCTCGCTGCTGTGGGACGCCACCTTCGACCTCAGTTCGGCCGACATCTTCGCGCTCCAGGACGACATCACGCGCGAGGTGGCCGCGCGGCTCGGGCTGCGGCTCGTCGGCGCCGACCAGGCGCTCCTGACCAAGCACGAGACCGACAGCAAGGAGGCGCTCAAGTTCTACATGCTCGGGCGCAACGTCTGGAGCCTGAAGAGGAACGGGGAGAACACACAGGAGGCCATCAGGCTCTTCGAGCAGGCGGTGGCGGCGGACCCGACTTTCGCCAGGGCGTACTCGGGGCTGGCCGACTGCTACGCGATGTCGGACAACATCCTCTACGGCCCGATTCGAACCAGCGAGGCGATGAACAAGGCGCGCTACAACGCGCGCATGGCGCTCGAGCTGGACGACTCGCTCGCGGAGGCGCACACCTCGATGGGGCTCGTCAGGCTGAGGTACGACTGGGACTGGGCCGAGGCGGAGCGTGAGTTCAAGCGGGCCATCGAACTCAACCCGGAGTACGCGCAGGCGCACTTCTGGTACACGTCGGTGCTGGCCGCCCGGGGCCGCTTCGACGAGGCCATCAGGGAGAGCGAGGCCGCGCGCGCGCTCGACCCCTACTCGGCGTTCGCCGACCAGAACTACGCCCGCGCCCTCTACTACGCGCGCCGCCCCGGCGAGGCCGAAGCCTACCTCCGTCAGAAGATCGAAGAGAAGCCGGGAGTCCCGCAGTTACAGCACATGCTGGGCTATGTGCTGTTGCAGCAGGGGCGGATCGACGAGGCCATCGCGATCTTCGAGAAACTGCCCCCGGAGCGGCGGCTCTACTCCGCCGCCGCGCTCGGCTACTCCTACGGGCGGGCGGGCCGCGAGGAGGACGCCCTCCGCATGATCGGCGAGTTGGACGAGTTCTCGCGGCAGGGCGTGTTCGTCCCGCCCTTCGAGAAGGCGCTCATCTACATCGGCATGAATCGGAGGGACGAAGCCTTCGCGCTGCTGAACGAGTCTTACGACCTGCGGACGCCCAACCTCACTGTCCTCGCGGTCGAGCCGGCCTTCGACGTCATCCGCGACGACCCGCGGTTCGCAGACCTCACGCGCCGCCTCAACCTCACGCCCTGAGCGCGCGCCGAAGTCAGAGACTTGAGCGCCGCCTCAAGCTCGCGCGCGACCGACGCCGCGTCGGGGCGCAGGGCGGGGTCGCGGCTGAGCAGTTCCTCGACCACCCTTGACGCGGCCGCGGGGACGTTCCTCCGTACTTTTGAGGGCGGCGGGGAAGCGGCCTCGGGGGTCAGTCCCGCCAGCAGCAGGTAGACGACCGCGCCGAGCGCGTAGAGGTCTTCGGGCTGGCGCGACTGCCCGCGGAAGACTGTTTCGCACTCGGGCGCTAAGAAGGCCGGCGTGCCCCACGGCTGCGGGTCGGGACGGCCGACGGGGCACGCGCCCTCGAAGTCGAGCGGTCGCAGCCCGCCCGACTTCGTGACGACGACGTTGGCAGGTTTGCAGTCGCGCCAGACCCACCCGGCGGCGTGGACGCTCGCGACGAGCCGCGCCAGCTCCGCCCCGAGCCTCAGCGCGGCGGCCACGGGCAGACGCCTCCGCCTCCGCGCCAGCCTGGCGTCCAGGCTCTCGCCCTCGATGAACTCGACCGCGATGTAGCGGTTCCCCTCCGCCCTGAACGAAGAGTAGAGGCGGGGCACGCCGACGCCCGCCTTGCTCAAGGCGGCGAGGACGCGCCCCTCGTGCCTGACCCTCCACGCGCCGTCGCGCCCGTCCCAGCTCGTCTCCCCGTCGCGCCGCCCCTCCTTCAGGACGCAGAGGCGTGGGGGCGTCGCGCCCAGGTCGAGAGCCTGGTAGACGCCGCCGCGCCCCCTCTGGCTCAGCGCCCCGAAAGCCTTGAAGGTGGTCTGGAGCGGGGTGGGTCTGGCGGGGGCCGGCGCGGGCCGCGCCGACCCGTCGAGGAACGGGTCGGCGACCCAGTCGGGCTTGAACGCGGCGCCGCGCACGTCGGGGACGAGGTTGCCCTCGGGGTCGCGGATGGCGTGGGCTGTCTCGCCGTCCTCCCCCTCGACCTCCATCAACCTGAACGCGCCGTAGCGGTAGTAGACGCAGCCGCCGGGCCTGTACCTCTCGTCGAAGGGGACGGCCGGCGCCCTCATCCCGAGCGTCAGCTCGTGGAGGCGTTCGGCGAGCTGCACGGCCTCCTCGCTCGTCCGCGGGTAGACGGTGATGAACTTGCCGACCTGGCTGTAGCCGTAGTGGAAGCCGCTGTTGAGCCTCATCAACTCGCCCAGCGAGGCGGTCGCCTTGAACAAGACCCCGCGGTCGCGCAGCAGCGGCCCGACCCGGCGCAGCACCTTACCGGCCGTGAGCACGGTCGCGGGGACGTGTAGTTTCCATCCCTGCTCGGGGTCGTCCGGCGACATCTCGCGGCTGTATCTCCAGACCGAGCCCGCGACCGTCACCGGCAGGAGGCGGCGGCAGAGTTCAGTCCAGCGCGTATGCGGTGACCGGGACGGCGGCCGGCGGTTTTTCGGGAGGCGTTCTTGTTCCATGCTCCTGGTGGAAGGCGCGCAGGGCGGAGGGCCGCCCCAAGACGCGGCGGCCCTCACGAGGCACGTCCGGGGTTCGCGTTCTTATCCCTGCTGCAACTTCTGAAAGAGCGCGACGTCCCTGATGGTGGATGGTTCCTTCATATCCGCCGGCACCTCCTCGTCCGCGACCGGCTCCAGCACTATGTCCGGACTCAGAATCCTGGCCGCGAACCCGGCGCCCGTTTCGGGTATGCAGATGGCGTCCGCCGCGGTGTAGGCCCTCACCCGCGGCATGTAGTTCGCGTCGCTGTCGCTCGCGACCGTCAGTCGCGCCAGCTCGTTCTTGGTGTCGCAGAAGAGCGCCATGTACTTCCTCCCCAGCTCGGACTCTATGCCGCCGTGCGTGATGACCTCGATAGCCGCCTCGCGGAGTTCTTTGGCTACTCCGATTGCCGTGGGATCATTGTTTATCGCCTTCCGGGCCTTCTGTAGGTTATCTTTCATGCTCATCGGTTGTGCCTCCTCGGCGTGCTCGCGCGGAGCGTTTTGCGAAGGCCGTGACGCGTCCGCGGGGCGGCGTCGCGGTCGGGTTGGCCGCGGGTTCCGACTCCGCGGCGGAACATATCAGGGCCGGGGATGGACGGTCTGATAGTTGAACTTGCCCATCGGATCGACCACGTCGGCGGCGCGGAGCAGGTCTACCATCTCGAACTTCACCCCCTCCGGCACGTCCCGGACGCGGCCGTACGCCGGGCGCCAGTCGGAAAGCTCCCACTCGGACTCCTCCCCCTCGACCCGCTGGAGGATCGAGTAGGTGCTGTGGCGGATGAGCCCGATGAGCGTCTCGGCGACGATGCGCCCGCCGACCGGCCCGAGCCGGCCGTGGTTCTCCGGCACCTTGGCCTCCTGCGCCGCGGCCTCCCTCAAGACGTAGAACCAGAGCGGCGTCTTCTTATCGAATGCCTCGGCGTCGAGCAGCTTCGCGTGCGGCCCGTCCCTTAACTCCGCAGGCGTCAGGCGCTCCTCCTCCGTAAGCAGCTCCTTCTTTTGCAACTCATCCGCCACGTCCTCGGCCCACGGGAGGCCGAGCGCGAGGCCGCGCAGGAGGTTGCGGGCGGGGAGCGCCTTCTCCCCGTTGAACAGAGTGTCCGCGGCCTTCTTTTCGTCGGGCTTCTCTCCGGCGCCGTTCGCCGCTCCGGGCTGCGGGAGGTTTTGGAAGCCCGTTATCTTTTCGAGATGGAGGTCGAAGACCGTGTCGATCTTCGCGGCCCTGTTGAAAACCTGCGGCGGGTCGTACGGGGGCGGGTACTCGCTGGCGAACGGCGTGAAGTCGTAGAAACGCTTCCAGTCGATGACCCACGTGCTGTTCAGGCGGTCGAAGCCGCCGAGGTTGCCGCTCCGTTTCGTTTGGGTGAAGAGTTGAAACACCTTCACCTTACCTTGCTCCTGGTTCCACAGATACTCCCGGCGCACCATGCTGTGCCCGATGCGGAAGGCGGCGGCGGAGAATTCGAGCGGGATGAAGAGGTCGTTTTTATCCTTAAAGGTGAACTTGTCGGAGGAGGGCTCCCGGGTCAGGGACTTGAGCAGGTCTTTGTTCACGATTCTCGGGAGGTAGTCCTTCAGGACTATCCACTGAAAGTGCTTGACGACCTCCTCCCTCGCCCTCTTGAACAGCTCCTCCTCGGAGGCCGGGGGTGGGCAGTCTTTATAGCGCCCGCCTTTGAGGTCTTCGACGACGCGGTTGTGGAACTTGAGGAAGGCGACGTGGGTCTGCGCCAGCGGCAGGTTCTCGTCGTTGCGCTCGTCGCCGATGAGGGCCACGCCCCTCTCCTTTTCGTCGCCGTCTCCGGCGCGCGTCACCTTGCGCGGCAGGTCGTTCTGGAACTCGGGGAACGTGCTGCGCTTGGACGAATCGGTCGGGGCGGTCGGGGGCGGGGGCTGCGTCCAGCCGACCTTCAGCCGCACGGGGTACGGCCCCTGCTCGTAAAGTTCTTTCGGGGGCTCGTCGTCCGCCCCCGCCCCGTAAAGGCTGTCGAGGTCGAGGCTCGGCGAGCGAATGTTCTCGGGCTCCTCGACGAGCGGCAGGCTCTTCGCGCCCACGCCGTCGAAAGTAACCTCGTGCGCGATGAACTGGCCGAGGTAGGTGTAGCCCGCCGGGATGTCGGACTCCTGCTGCGGGGGGTTGGCGACGACGCCGGCCGGCGCATCCGGCTTGTTCTCGGGGACGTTGAAGTACGCCGCCGGGTTGTCCATACATTTGCCCAACTTGATGAGGCACCCGGCAATCTTCATCAACTGCTCTTCGCTCAGGCCCTCCATCCGCCTCGGGGGGAACATCCTCCCGAACCAGACCGGCGGGTACATAACCTTCTCGGTCGAGGCCCGCGCCCCGGTGATGGGGCACCCGCCCACGGCACCGGGCAAGAACTGGGACTCCTTGATGGGCTTCTCGTCTCTGACGAGGTAAACGATTCTTACGTCGTGCATCTGCGCTTCTCCTTTCGCGCTGCGGCGGGGCCACCTCAAACGCGGACGCGGGGCGCCCGTGAAGAGACAGCCCCGCCCCAATTCGTCAACGCCCTGACTCGCTCTCGTCAGTTAACGCTCTGAATGATTTCTAAAACTATCAGTCGTGAGTGCGGCGCCGCGGGACGGGGCATGCGACGCTCTCGACAGCGGGCGGGAGATTGCACAGGCGTCGGGCCCGTTCCTCAAATATTTTTCTGCCCGTAGTCGCAGTACTCGACGACGGGGCAGCGCTCGCAGACGGGGTCGCGCGGCCGGCAGAGCCGGCGGCCGTGGCGGATGAGGTTGACGTGGAAGGAGTAGAACTTGCCCGCGGGCACGAGGCGGTTCATCACGCGGTGCGCGAACTCGTCCGTGCACTTCAAGGGGATGAGGCCGACGCGGCGCAGCACGCGGAAGATGTGCGTGTCGAGCGGGAAGACTTCCGTGGCGCAGGCGAAGAGGAGCGTGCAGGCCGCCGTCTTCGGGCCGACGCCGCGGAACGAGGCGAGGTAGGCGACGGCCTCCGCGGCCGGCAGCCCGCGCAGGAAAGAGAGGTCGAAGGAGCCGTGCCGCTCTTTGATTTGACGGAGCAGTTCGCGGATGACCGCGGCCTTCTGGTTGGCGAGCCCGCCGAGGCGGATGGTCTCGACGAGCGTCTGTTCGCGCGCGCGCAGGACGGCGTCCCAGGTCGGGAACCTTTTCTTGAGGGCGTCGTAGGTGCGGTCGCTGTTGGCGTCGCTCGTCGCCTGCGAGAGGATGACGGCGACGAGCATGTCGAGCACGTCCCAGTCCGTCCACCTGTTCTCGGGCACGCCGTAGGCGCGCTCAAGGTTCTGGACGATGTAGTGAACCGGCTTCTCCTCGGCGACCGACCCGACCCACTCTTCGACCGCCGGCGAAGGGCGCGCGGCCTCACTTCGTGGGGTTCTCTTTCGACGCGGCGATGACGCGCTCATAGAATTCGATGTACTGCGGGATGACCAGGTCTGTGCTGTAGCGGCCGACGGCCGACGCGCGCGCGCGCCGCCCCATCTCCCGGCGCGTGTCTTCATTCGAGAGCAGGCGCGCCGCGTCCTCGCTCATCTTCTCCACGTCGCCGACCTCCGCGAGGCAGCCCGTCACGCCGTCGTCCACGACTTCGGGGACGCCGCCGACGCGCGAGGCGACGACCGGCACCTCGCACGCCAGCGCTTCGAGCGCGGCGAGCCCGAACGACTCCTGCTCCGAAGGCAGGAGCAGCACGTCCGCGACCGAGAGGTAATCCGTGATGCGCGGCTGCTTGCCGACGAACGAGCAGTAGCGCTCCACCTTCAGACAGCGCGCGCGGTGCTCGGCCCGCGCGCGCTCGCTCCCGTCGCCCACCATCACGAGCCGCGCCTTAACGCCCTTCCCGCGCACGCGCGCCAGAATCTCCACGCAGTCAACGGGCCGCTTCACGGGCCGGAAGTTCGAGACGTGGCAGAGCAGGGGCTCGCCGTCAGGAGACAACTCGCGGCGCAGCTCTTCTTTAGGCTTGCGGCTGTAGTCGGTCGCGCAGATGAAGTTGGGGATGACGGCGATGTGCTCGAACTGGAACGTCTCGGCCGTGGCCTGCTTGAGGTAGTGCGAGACGGCGGTGACGCCGTCCGACTGCGCGATGCCGTAGCGCGTGATGGGCAAATACGAACGGTCGGCGCCGACGAGCGTGATGTCCGTCCCGTGCAGCGTCGTCACGACGGGCAGCGTCCGCCGCGGCTTCAAAGACTCGCGCGCGAGGATGGCGCTGATCGAGTGCGGGATGGCGTAGTGGACGTGGAGCAGGTCGAGGTCTTCCGACTCGGCCACGTCGGCCATCTTCGTCGCGAGCGCGAGCGTGTAGGGCTGGTGCTCGAAGAGCGGGTACGACATCATCTCGACCTCGTGGAAGCGCACGCGCTCGCCGAGCTGCGTGAGCCGGGTCGGCAGCGCCGACGAGATGAAGTGCACGGTGTGCCCGCGCTCGGCCAGCTCCTTCCCCAGCTCCGAGCCGACGATGCCGCTCCCGCCGTAGGTCGGGTAGACTGTGATTCCGATGTTCATAAGAAGCTGTTAGCTTTTAGCTGTTGGCTGTTAGCTTAGCAAAACCCCACGAACAAATGAAAAGCTGTTGGCCGGAAGCGTCGGGCTAACAGCCAACAGCTAACGGCCAACAGCTCTAAAAATACCGAGAGGCAGCCGGCCCTCGCTACCGTCTGCCTCTCGTCTCAACTTGTCTCACCTGCGAAGGGGGGACAAGCGAGAGCCAGAACTATACGCCTACTTTCCCCTTTTGACAAATTAAATTTTGTCCGGCAGCAGACACGGATTGGCACCATGAATGACGCCCGCGGAAGTCGAGCCGGAGCGCGATTTAGCCCGGGCGCGGGCCGCGCGGCCGGCGACTGCGCGCGGCGGCGAATCGGGTTATAATGGGCGCAGACGAAAATCAGACAACAAGCCTTCGCCCGCGGCGCGTTTTGATTTGAGTGACCTTTTTATCATTACGGAGAGTTAACGGATGCCGAAGATAGACAACATCGAAGAGACGCCGAACCCGAACGCCGTCAAGTTCATCCTGAAGGAGCCGGTGACGGCCGGCACGACCCGCTCGTTCCACAGCGCGGCGGAGGCCGCCGGCGACCCCCTGGCCGGCCCGCTCTTCGCCGTGGGCGAGGTCTCGTCGGTCTTCTACATGGACAGGATGATCACGGTCGAGAAGACGGACGAGGCCGACTGGGACGACCTCCTGCCGCGCCTCGCCGTGCCCATCCGCGCGGCCGAGTCGGTCGCGTCGAACGGCGGCGCGGCGGTGCAGCCGCCGGGCGTCGGCGGCCCGCTCGGCGCCATCATGAGCGACGACCCGCGTCTCGCCCGCATCAACGAGATTCTGGACGAGAAGGTGCGCCCCTACCTCGCCTCGGACGGCGGCTGGCTCGAAATACTTTCGCTCAACGACAAGACGCTCACCATCCGTTACCAGGGCGCCTGCGGTAGTTGCCCCAGCTCGCTCTCGGGCACGCTCCTCGGCATCGAAGGGCTCATCCGCCAGGAGATCGACCCCGACATCGAAGTCGTCGCCGTCTAAACGCTCTAACAGTTTTTTGGAACTGGCCCCGAAGCAGGGGCGTTTACCCCTCCAACTCAGCCCGCGCGCAGGCCGCCGTCTATCCGGGGGCCTGCGCGCGTCCCAGACCTTTCAGCTAACGCCCGGCGTGAACCGCGACCCCGACCGAGGGTTCACGCCCCCGGACTAAGGACGAAAAAAATGGACAGACACCCGCGCCTCCTGGCCTTCGCGCTCTGCGTCTCGGCGCTGGCCCCGGCGGCAGCCTCCGCACAGGCGCCGCCCCCGGCCGCCGCGCAGAAGAAGCCCGCAGCCAAGAGTCCCGGGAAGGAGGCCGACCCGATGGCCGAGGTGCGCCGCGCTTCGGCCGTCTCGCTCGTCTCGGCGCTCGCCGACGAGGCGCGCACCTTCTCGGAGCCGGCCCTGCGCGCGCGCGTGCAGGCGCGTGCGGCAGACGCCTTGTGGGAGACGGACAAGGAGAAGGCGCGCGGGCTCTTCCGCCGCGCCTGGGAGGCGGCCGAGGCGGCCGACCGCGACACCGCGAGCCTCTCCGACGAAGAGCGCAAGCGCCGGGAGATCGCGCAGGGCGCGGCCGGCGCGCGCGGCCTGCTCAACATGCGCCGCGAGGTCGTCATCCTCGCCTCGCGCCGCGACCACGACCTCGGCGAAGAGTTCCTCGCCAAGCTGGACGAGGCGCGCAAGGACGAGGCGAACGCCACGACCTCCCCGCAGGTGCCCGCGCAGACCGAAGGGCAGCGCATCAACCCCGACAACCCGCCCGGCCCGATGATGCAGCGGCTCAACCTCGCGCAGCAACTCCTCGAAGACGGCGACGCCGAGCGCGCCACGCAGTTCGCCGACCCGGTGCTCTACCCGGTCAACACCTTCGGGATGCACTTCCTCAACACGCTGCACAAGAAGAACCGGGAGGCGGCCGACCAGCGCTACCTGGCGCTCGTCACGCGCGCGGCCGGCGACCCGCTCTCCGACGCCAACACCGTCTCGCTGCTCTCCTCCTACGTCTTCACGCCGCTCCTCTACGTCACCGTGCGCCCCGACGGCAACAGCCACACGCGGCAGTTCGGCCCCTTCACGCCGTTCGACGACCTCGACCCGCGCCTGCGCGAGGCGTTCATCGGGGCGGCCTCGCAGATTCTGCTCCGGCCCGTGCCGCCCGTCGAAGAGGATCGCACCTCTTCGGGGCGTGCCGGCGCGTACGTCGTCGTCACGCGCATGCTCCCGCTCTTCGACCGCTACGCGCCCGACCGCGCCGCGGCCCTGCGCGCGCGCCAGGCGCAGCTCGCGCAGGACACGCCCGAGCGCGCGCGCCAGCCCGACAACGAGCTGCTCACGCGCGGCGTCGTCCCCGAAGACCCGAACCACGACCGCGTGCAGGACGCGCTCGACCGGCTCGACCGCGCCAAGAATTCCAACGAGCGCGACCTGGTCTACTTCCGCGCCGCGATGGCGGCGCTCGAAGCAGACCCCGCGCGTGCGCGCGAGCTGGCGAACAAGATCGAAGACCCGGACACGCGCAAGCAGCTCTTCTCGTTCATGGCCTTCCGGCAGGTGCAGGAGGCCGTGCGCGCGAAGAAGCCGGACGACGTGCTCCGCTTCTCGCACGGCGACGAGCTGACGCGCGTGCAGCGCGTGTGGGGCCTGACCGAGGCCGCGCGCCTCTTCGCCAGGGAGCAGCCCGGCCGCGCCGCCGAAGCGCTCGACGAGGCGGCGGCCGAGGCGCGTAAGCTCGACGACCGCACGCCCGAGCGCGTGCGCGCGCTCCTCGCCGTCGCCACGCGGCTGACGGAACTCGACCGGCCGCGCGCGTGGGAGACGATGCAGGAGGTCGTCAAGGCCGCCAACGACCTTTCGGACTTCAGCGGCGAGGGCGGCGACATCACCGTCCGCGTCGAGTTCAAGGACGGCGGCGCGATGACGCAGAACAACAACGTCGAGGCGTTCGACCTGACGGGCGTCTTCGCCGCGCTCGCCCGCGACGACTTCGACCGCGCCGCCGCGCTCGCTCGCTCGCTCAAGGCCGAGGCGCCACGCTCGGTGGCGACGCTCGCCGTCGCCCGCTCCGTCCTCGTCAAGAAAGAGGCGCGCATCGCGTCGAACTGATTTTGGAACTTACGACCTTGGAATGATGAATGCTGAGTGATGAGTGATGAATAAGAAGCGGCTTGCCCTTTATTCATCACTCATCACTCAGCATTCATCATTCCCCGACGGTCGCCCCGGAGGTCATCGATGTCGAAAAGAGTCTCGCTGCTGGCGCTCGCCCTTTGCACCGTCGTCTCGCCCTTGCAAGCCGGCGCGCAGGAGCCGGCGGCCGCCAGGCCGAAGCCCGCGAAGGCTTCCGCGAAGAAGCCGGGCGCCGAGCCGGCCGACCCGATGGCCGAGATCAGGCGCACGACCGCCATCTCGCTCGTCTCCACGCTCGCCGACGACGCGCGCATGTTCCGCGACCCCGCGCTGCGCGCGCGCGTGCAGGCGCGCTCGGCCGACGCCCTCTGGGAGACCGAGCGCGAGAAGGCGGTCACGCTCTTCCGCCGCGCGTGGGACGAGGCCGAGGCGGCCGACGCCGAGGCCGACCGCCGCGTCGCCGAAGACCGCGCGCGCCAGCAGCGCGAGCGCGGCTACGCCTCCGTCCAGCTCCCGCCGAGCCTGCGCACGGAAGTCCTCCGCCTCGCCGCCAAGCGCGACCGCGCGCTCGGCGAAGAGTTTTTGACGAAGCTCGACGAGGCGCGCAAGCGCGAGATGGAGTCGGCCGCCACCTCCAACGAGCGGCCGGCCGACGCGGGCGGCGACCAGCAGTCCGAGCAGCAGCGCCCCGACCCGATGGAGACGCCGCCCGCCGTCGCCAAGCGCCTGCGCCTCGCCATCCAGCTTCTACAGGACGGCGACGTGGAGCGCGCGACGCAGTTCGCAGACCCCGCGCTCGGCGGGGTCACGCCGCCCGGGCTTGAGTTCCTGACGCGGCTGCGCGCGCAGAACGCGAAGGCGGCCGATGAGCGCTACGCGGCGATGGCCGGCCGCGCCGCGTCGAACCCCGCGGCGGACGCCAACACCGCCTCGCTGCTCGCCTCTTACCTCTTCTCGCCGACGCTCTACATGACCTTCTCGGCCGACGCCGGCTCGAACGCGAACTCGTGGGGGAACGGGCAGGGTCAGTTCCAGCCGCCGGCCGACGTCCCGCCGCAGCTCCGCGCCGTCTACTTCAACGCGGCGGCCGCGATCCTCATGCGCCCGACGCCGGCGCCCGAACAGGATCGAACGTCTGCGGGCCGCGCCGGCTGGTACATGGTCATCACGCGGCTGCTGCCGCTCTTCGACCAGTACGCGCCGGACAAGTCGGCGGCGCTGCGCGCCAAGCAGGCTTCGCTCTCGCCCGACACGCCCGACGGCCTGCGCCAGCCCGGCGCCAACAACGCGCTCACGCGCGGGCTCGTCCCCGAAGACCCGAACCGCGACCGCGTCGGCGACACGCTCGCGCGCCTCGACCGCGCCAAGACGGCCGACGAGCGCGACGCCGTCTACGTGGACGCCGCCTTCGACGCCCTGCGGCAGAAGGACTCGCGCCTCGAAGAGTTCCTGAACAAGATCGAGGACACGGACACGCGCCAGCGCCTGCGCGCCTACATCGACATGGAGGCGGCGCGCGCGGCCGTCAACGAGAAGAACACGGACGAGGCGCTCAGGATCGCGCGCGGGAACACTTTGACGAGCATCCAGCGCGCGTGGGTTTTGACCGAGGCCGCGCGGCTGCTCTCGAAGAAGGAGCCGGGCCGCGCCGTCGAACTCCTCGACGAGGCACTGCACGAGGCGAAGGAGCGCATCGACGCGGCTTCGAAGGAGCGCGTGAGCGCGCTCGTCGCCATCGCGACGCAGCTCTACGACCTCGACCGCCCGCGCGCGTGGGAGGTGATGCTCGACGTGGTCAAGGCGGCGAACGCCGCCAAGGAGTATACGGGCGAGGACGGCCGCATCAGCACGCGCTTCCAGTCGAAGAACATGACGATGGTGTCGAGCAGCACGGTGCAGTCGTTCGACCTCACAGACATCTTCACGAAGCTGGCGCGCGAGGAGCTGCAACGCGCGGCCGACCTCGCGCGCGGCTTCGACGGCGAGGCGCCGCGGGCCTTCGCCACGCTGGCCGTCGCGCGCTCCGTGCTCGACAGCAAGGGCGAGAAGGGGCAGGAGCGCGCCGCGAACTGAGGGGGAAGGCCCGGCCGCTAGCCTTTTCCGGCGCGCTGCTTTAATCTGATTTAAGAGCGCGCCGGCCCCCGCAGGGGCACGCCGCGCAGGCGACACTTTGAAGCATTAACCCCTCGCGGGGAGCCGCAGAAGTCCGCGGCTCCTCTTTCTCTGACCCGACCCGAACATTTCACCTACACAGCACCCCGGAGGATTTAGACTTTGAACACAAGGAAACTCTTACTCGGCGCAGCCCTGTCCTTCTCGCTGGCCGCCGCCGTCGTCCCCGCCGCAAGCAACGCCCGCGCCGCCCAGAAAGCCGGCGCCGCCGAACAGTCCGAGCCCAAGACCTTCACGCACGAGGCCGGCGGGATCACCTTCACCGTGCCTGCCGGCTGGAAGGCCGAGCCCGACGGCGAGCAGATCACCGTCTCGCCGGAGGAGGGCGGCATCAGCATCGTCCTGTGGGTCACGAAGGAGGACGACTTCGAGGACGCGGCCAAGGCGCTGGGCGAGGAACTCGGCAAGCAGGTCAAGAACCTGAAGTTCGACGGCGAGCCCAAGGAGGGCACGCACAACGGCATGTCCTACGAGTCCGTCAAGGGCTCCGGCCAGATCGAGGGGCAGGACATCATCTTCAGCGCCGACCTGCTCGCGGCGAAGAAGCCCGTCATCATCCTCTCCTTCGGCACGGCCGAAGGGCTGCAAAAGCACTCGGGCGAGTACACGGAGCTGGTCAAGAGCATCAAGAAGATCGGCTAAGGGCAGTAGGCAGTTGGCAGTTGGCAGTTGAACTCCGGCGGCGTGTGGCTCGTTTATTCTCACATGCCGCCGGAGTTTTTGCTTTAACTGCCTACTGCCTACTTCTTTATGAGGAGGTGCGCCGTGTTTAAGAGGATGCGCTGGGTCGAGAGGGAGTTCGAGTTCAACCTGCCGGTCGGGGTCTTCCCGTGCGTCGTCGAGCGGCTGCGGGGCACGCCCGCGCGGCTCGAAGAGTTGACGCGCGGCCTCACGCGCGGGGAGCTGACGGCGAAGCCCGGCGGGCTCTGGTCGGTGCAGGAGCAGGCGGGCCACCTCTCCGACCTGGACGAATTGCACGAGGGGCGTCTCGAAGACTACGCGCGGGGTCTCGAAGTGCTGCGCGCGGCCGACATGAAGAACCGCAAGACCGAGGAGGCCGGCCACAACGACGCGCGCCTCGAAGAGATTCTGGCCGCCTTCCGCGCCGCGCGCCTCGGTTTCGTCCGGCGGCTCGAAGCGCTGTCCGAGGAGGAGGCCGCGGCCTCCGCGCTCCACCCGCGCCTGCGCAAGCAGATGCGCGTCATCGACATGGCCTACTTCACCGCCGAGCACGACGACCACCACCTCGCCGCCGTCTCGGAGCTGCGCCGGCTCAAATAGAAATTGGATAAAAAAACGCCCGGCGTTTCGTCCGACGCCGGGCGTAAAACCACAGGAGAACCGTCCAAATTACCTCCGGCCGCGTTCCCCCCGCGGCCTTTGTGGGTAATTGCTATGCTACTCATTCGGATGCCCACCCCGCGCCCCCGCGTTGCTCAAAACTTTCTCGGATGAATGCGGCGCGGCTCGCCGTCTAATAAACGAGGATGCGCCGGGACAAACTCAGTCGAGGGTGCTTGAAAGTCGTCGGGCCGCTCGTCCCGCTCGCCTGCCTCTTGCTCGTCTGCCTTCACCTGTTTCGCGGTGCCGCGGCCGAAGGAGACTTCGGCGCGGTGCAAAAAGGCTCGCGCTGCGCGCAGGGCTCTGAAGCGTGGCGCGTGTACGACGACGACGCGGGGCACTTGTGGAACCGTCTGTATCGAAGCCTCTACCTGCGCGCGGCGCGCGACGGGCGGGAGTTCGGGCGGGATGAGGTTGACCCGCTCTTATGGTCGGGCACGAGTGAACACCTGCTCGGCGGCGAGTCCTACGCGCAGGCGTCCGCGTGCCTGGACGAGTTCCTCGACACGCGCGCCGAGCGGCTCGTCGCAGACCCGCTCAAGCGCGCGATGTTGCAGCGCGACCTGTGGGCCGTCTTCGACTGGACGGCGCAGAGGTCAGAGCGCCCGACGCCCGAGCTGCAAGAACTCCGACGCAGGCTGGCCGCAGTCATCCGCCGCCTCGCGCTCTCGCCCGCGCAGATAGATTCGCTGCCGGACACATACCGCGCGGCCGCCGCCTCCGGCGCGTTCGCGCCCGACTTCGACCCGCGCGCGCCCGACAAGCCCTTCCTCCCGCCAGACCTTTTTCAGACGAACGGCCCCTGGGTACTGCTCGGCGTCGAACGCGGCGAGCCCGTGCCGACCGGCATCGTCGAGAGCGTGCAGCTCAGAATCCACCGCGCGCTCCCCGCGGAAATCCCCGCGGCCTTCGACAGCGTCGGGGCCGCGGCCCGCGCCTCCCTCTCGCTCTACGAGTTCAGGCTGAGCCGCGCGCGCCTCTTCGCGGGCGAGTCGGGCGGCCTGCGCGCGGTCGCCCGTGACGAGCAGGAGTTCCCCCTCTTCCAATCACACGGCATCGACCCCTTCGAGTCTCAGGGCGGACGCGACCGAATCGAAAATCACCTCAGCCCCGTCCGCGGCTCCTGCGTCGCCTGCCACTTCCGCCCCGGCATCCACTCCGTGCTCAGCCGCACGCCCGACATCACGCAGCTCCGCCTCCGCGACGTGCGCCGTGACCTCCTCCCCGCCCAGAGTTACGGGCGAGAGGCGGACATCACAAAGGCTTGGAAGATGAGGCAGGAGAGTTGGAGGCTGCTGCGCGAGTTGTGGGAGCAGGCAGAACGATGATGAGAACGATGAACTAAAGACTTCTGTCTTGCATTTCATCGTTCATCTTTCTCATCATCGTTCGTAGCGCAGCACGAGGCCGTCGCCGCCGACGGCCCAGCCGGCCTTCTTGTCGAAGAAGAGGGCGTAGAGGTGCTGGCGCGTGTTGCTCTCCTGCTGCTTCCAGGTCAGGCCGCCGTCGTCGGTGCGGAGGATGACGCCGTTGCGGCCGACCGCCCAGCCCTCATCCTTGTTGACGAACTTCACGCTCAAAAGCGTCGTGGGCACTCGCGGCGGCACCGCGCGCCAGGTGTGGCCGCCGTCTTCGGTGCGCAGGATAGTGCCGCGCGCGCCGACCGCCCAGCCGCGCTCGTCGCCCTCGAAGTCCACGTGGTAGAGCGCGGCCGCCGTGCCCGACTCCTGCACCTCCCACGTCTCGCCGCCGTCGCGCGTGTGGAGCACGCGGCCGCCGCTGCCGACGATCCAGCCCCGCTTGTCGCCGTCGAAGTCGAGATGGATCAGCTCGTCTTTGACGGGCAGGCGCTGGCGCTGCCAGGAGGCGCCGCCGTTGTCGGTCGAGAGCACGAGGCTGTCGATGACGCTCTCGCCGCGGCTCAAGCTCCCGACGATCCAGCCGCGCTTCTTGCTCGTGAACCGCACGCTGTACAGCTCGGGGTCGGCGCCGAAGGTCTGCGCGTAGAAGCGCGCCGACGGCGTCCAGGTCTCGCCGCCGTCCTCGGTGGTGAAGATTTGCGAGGCGGCGAGCAGGTAGCCGTCCTCGTCGTTGCGGAAGTAGACGTCGTTGATGGCTTCCCTGGTCTCGACCGTCTGGCGCGCCCACGTGCGCCCGCCGTCGCGCGTGCGCAGGACGACGCCGCCGTCGCCCGCCACCCAGCCGCGCTTCGAGTCCAGGAAGTAGACGGCGTTCAAGTCCTTCCCCGGCAGCCCCTGCCGCCCGCCCGACCAGCCCTGCGCCTCCTGCGCCCGCGCCGCGCCCGCCGCCAAAAGAACGGCCGCGCACGACGCGAGCGCGGCCCAACGACTCAGACTTTTTAAACTCATCACCGACTCGACTCTCTCCTCAAAGGAGTTCGATAAGACTGACTTTCCCCCTCGACGCCTCCCCTTTGTACATTAATGAACAGCCGGGACACAAGGCGGAAGCCCGACCGTCGGGGAGGGCGTATGTCTTTCACAACAGCGCGAGCTGAGTAAGACACACGCCCTCCCCGACGGTCGGGCTTCCGCCTCAAACCGGCCTACGGCTTGGCCGTCACACGGTAGACGCGGCCGTTGTAGACGACCACGACGCGCTCGCCGAGCGAGAAGAAGCGTGCGAGCTGCGGGTCGCGCTTGACGAGCGCGAAATACTCTTCGCCGCCGAACTCGACCGCCGTCTCGGGCAGCTTCGCCTCGGCCTTGAACTCGGAGTCCGTCCACACGTCGTCGCGCAGGTAGAAGGTCTTGTCGCCGACCTTGCGCACGGACGAGGTGGCCGCGCCCTCCTCTTCGCGCACCGCCTCCTGCTGCGCGCGGTCGCGCTTGCTCTGGCGGACGGCCAGCTCGCCGGTCGTCGCCTTCGCGGCCTCCTTCGGCATCGGCGGCGGCGCGTTGTAGACGGTCATGGGCGCCGAACCGACGCCCCCGCCGGTCGCGGGGCGGCGCTCGGAGCGCTCGCGGCGGACGCCCGAGAGGCCGGGCGTGGGGCGCGCGACATCGTCCGCGTCAACGTCCTTCCGGTCGAGGCCCAGGCGGCTTGACTCGGCGCCTTCGACGGCGAGGTAGGAGGTGTAGGGGGTGACGATGCCGTAGCGCGTGCCGAGGTCTACGATCTCGTCGGTCAGCTCCTTCTGCTCGCCGTTCGTGCGGATCTGCTCCATCAGCCAGCCGACGCGGCGCGTCGCCCAGAGCCGCGGCAGGAACTCGTTGCGCTCGGTGTCGAGCGGGAAGCTCACGTTGTTGTAGGTGAACGAACGCGTGGCCTCGCCCGCGCGCCCCGTCAGGCGGAGCACGACGTTGTCGAGGTCGCGCTGGTTGCGGTAGCGGCCGATGAGCGTGAGCTGCGTGCCGCGGAAGATGTCGGGCATCTCGCGCGGGTAGACGAGGTCGGACTCGACCCCGCCCATGTCGAGCGCGAGGTTCGTCAGCACCGGGTGATTGATCTTCGTGAAGAAGTTCGAGACTTTGACTTCGAGGTCTTCCTTCGGCTCGACGTACTCGGCCGCGCCGCCGTTGTCGGCCGCGAGCTTGTCGAGCAGGGCCGTGTTCACGTCGTAGCCGACGCCGAAGGTGAACAGGCGCACGCCGGGGACGCGCGCCGCGCGCGCGTTGTCGAGGATGCGCTCGACCTTCGTCTCGCCGACGGTGGGCAGGCCGTCGGTGAGGAAGACGAGCAGGCGCGGGCGCTCCGAGCGGTCGAACTGCTGCATGGCCGCGAGCAGCGCGCCGTTGATGTTCGTGCCGCCGACCGGCCTGAGCTGCGCGATGAACTCCTCGCCCTTCGCGCGCCCCGCCGCGTCGGCCTGCACGAGCCCGGTCGTCATCAGATGCTCCTCGCCGGCGAAGTTGATGACGTTGAAGCGGTCGGCCGGTCGCAGGCTCCGCACGCCGAAGAGGAGCGCCGCCCGCGCCTTCTCCATCTTCCCCGCCTCGGCCATCGAGCCCGACGTGTCGAGGACGAAGACCACGTCCTTCGCCACGTACTCGGCTTCGGACAGCTCGTCCTTCGGCGAGATGGTCAGAAGGAAGAAGCCCTGCTTGCCCGGCTCGCGGTGCGTGAGGAGCGTCATGCCGAAGTCGGCGTCCGAGAGCGTGTAGAAGAGCTGGAAGTCCTGCGGCTCGCGCCCCGGGCCGGACTCGAAAGAGACGCGCGCGTTGCGCTCGCCCTTGCGCGCCACCTCGATCTCGTGGCTCGGCGAGTAGATGTTCCGGACGGCCTCGCGCCCCTCGATCTCGACGCGCCCCGAGACGGTGCCCTCGATCTGCGCGACGTTGCGCCCCGTGCCGAGCGGGTAGCGGTAGTTGACGGTGCCGCCCTCGGCCTTCAGAACCTGCGTGTAGGTCAGCTCGAGCTTCTTGTCCGAGTGGGGCGGGATGGGGAAGATGCTCGCCTGGAAGAGGTCGCGGCCGGCGTATTCGAGCAGACCGGGGTCGCGCTGATGGCGGACGATCTCGTCGTAGATGCGGCGCGCCTCCTCGCGCGAGCGCACCTCGCCGACGAGGCGGTTGTCGCCGTCCCAGATGGCGAACTCGACGATGGAGGCTGACTCGGGGATGGGGAAGAAGTATGTGCCTTCGAGCACGGCGTCGGTGTCGTTGCGGAAGACCTGCTCGACGTGCGTGGTGGCGACCTGCGCGGCGATCTTCGAGTCGATCTTGATGGACTTGACGGGCAGCGCGCGCGGCATCGTGACGGGCCGCGGCGGCACGGGGCAGCGCCGGCAGGGGCCGGGGACGATGACGCCCTGCGCGTCGGCGGTGGCGGTGACGAGCGCCACCAGCAGCAGTCCGAAGAAGAGGCACAACAGGTCTCTGAAGGTTCGCATCCCTTTTCTCCTCAAAAACATCCTCCGCGAATTCGGGCGGCTCTCAGGTTTCCAGAACGGCCGCTCCGTCGGTAGAACGCCTCCCCCCGGCTTTCTTGCGCGGGAACAAGGTTGAAAGTCGCGGTGTCTAAATTCACGCCGCGAAGTCTGTCAACTCTTTTAAGCCGTGCGTTCGAACGGGAGGAAGTGATGCAGAACCCTTTCCAACCCAACCTGCGGAAGCCCTGGCTGCTGCTCTGCACCACGCTGCTCGTCCTCTACTCGATCATGCCGGGCGAGCACCGGACGCTCTTCTTCGACGCGGCGCCCAGCTCCCTGCTTGAGGCCGTGATGGCGCTGCTCTCGTTCCCTTTGGGGACGGCCGTCGCCTTCGTCTTCCACTCGCCGGCCTTCGGCGTCACCGGCCGCTTCGCCTTCTGGGCGGCGGCGATGGGGCTCGGCTACGCCCAGTGGTTCCACCTCCTCCCGGCCCTCAAGCGCCGGGAGCAAAGCCGTCGCTTAAACACTCTGAATCTCTCCGCCGACCCGGGCGTTGCCCCGGCCTCCCCGCTCGGCCTCAACGTGACGCCGACGCGCCCCGCGCTCGACGCCGCGCGCCCGCCCGTCCAGCAGTTCGACGACCGCGGCCAGACGCCGCTCGAAAGAATCCTGCGCAACGACTCGGAGCGCTGACGCCCCGCCGACAAAAGCACGCGCCCGTGGCCGCCCGGACGGACTCGCCCTCGCCATGTTCGTAGCACGTGAAGATGTCCGCATTTAGTAGCACATTAGATGTCCGGTTTGCAGTTTAAGCCGCGCGTCTCTTCACGGCCTTCTTCGTCTCAGCTTTCGCCGCCGGTGCCCTCGGCGGTACGC